>Ga0206679_10002708_pt1 | contig 13938 bp, 10 predicted proteins | sample M110012015metaG_FD_155464 | JGI IMG/M metagenome (GOLD analysis project Ga0206679, IMG submission 155464) | Ammonia-oxidizing marine archaeal communities from Monterey Bay, California, United States - M1 100m 12015 | ecosystem: Environmental > Aquatic > Marine > Intertidal zone | place: USA... | reverse complement strand
GTGACCGTTTCTAAGAATAGACTGCGCGCGCGGGCAGAGAAGATATGATCCTCGACTCAGTTTATGAGTACAAATTGTGCGGTCTGTATTGAAAGGCAAAAATACTGGAATCCAATGTCTTGATCATTGCGCATCAAGCGAGAATTCCGCAGTCGCTACAATACGCCCTGACCAGTGTTTCTTTTGGCCGGACATATACCGGGGTTTGCGGCAGAGCCACAATTTTGCGCGCGCAAGGTGAATAGAACCGCTATCGTCGCCTTTTGGATCAGGTGTCGCGGTGCAATTCACGCCAGCCGATGTCGGCGCGATAGAAACCACCCGGAAACTCGATCTGCTCAATCATGTCATAAGCTCGCGTAGCGGCTTGTGCCAAGTGCGCGCCGCGCGCTGTGACATTCAATACGCGACCGCCTGACGCCACAATTTCTTCACCACGCGTCGCTGTACCAGCGTGAAATACCATTCCGCTGCTAGTTTCAGACAGCGCTTCCAACCCTTTAATTTCGGCACCCTTGTCGTAGCTGCCAGGATAGCCTTTGGCGGCCATGACCACCGTCATCGCGTGATCTTCCGCCCAGTTAATCTGGGCATTGGCCAACCGCGCCTCGGCTGTGGCATGCATTAGATCAAGCGCTTGCGCGCCTAGCCGCATCATCAACACCTGACACTCAGGGTCGCCAAACCTGACATTGTATTCGACCAGTCGCGGGGCACCGTCCTCGATCATCAATCCAGCATAAAGCACCCCTTGGTAAGGCGTGCCACGTCGCGCCATTTCGGTCACCGTCGGACGGATGATTTCGGCCAATGCGCGTTCGGCGACTGCATCTGTCAGAATTGGCGCCGGAGAGTATGCCCCCATGCCACCGGTATTTGGCCCTGTGTCGCCCTCTCCCACGCGCTTGTGGTCTTGCGCCGTGCCGATGGGCAAAACATCCGTGCCATCGCACAGCACAAAAAACGAGGCTTCCTCGCCAGTCATGAATTCTTCGACGACAACTTCTGCGCCCGCATCTCCAAATTCGCCGCCAAACATGTCATCGATGGCGGCCTCTGCCTGTGCTACCGATTCGGCTATGATCACACCCTTGCCAGCGGCCAGCCCATCTGCCTTGATCACGATTGGTGCGCCCTGCGCCTGAACATAGGCCTTGGCCGCCTTCGCATCGGTGAAATGGCCATAGGCGGCTGTGGGGGCGTTGGCTGCATCGCAAATCTGCTTGGTAAAGGCCTTGGACGCCTCCAGCTCTGTCGCGGCCTTGCTTGGCCCAAAGACGAGTACACCGGCGTCGCGTAGCCGGTCAGCAACGCCCGCTGCCAGTGGGGCCTCTGGCCCGATGATCACAAAATCAATGGCCTCTTCTTCGACAAAGCTGGCAACCGCCCCGCCATCTAGAATGTCGAGCGTCGCGCAATCTGCTATAGCGGCGATGCCCGCGTTGCCGGGCGCCACGATCAATCGGTCGCATTTTGGATTTTGCAGGACTGCCCAGGCAAGGCTGTGTTCGCGGCCACCGCCGCCGAGAATGAGGATGTTCATGGGGCAGCACTCCTTGGCCTTTGCGCGCCCTCGTTCTAAGCTGGACCGAGCGCAGGTACAAGGAACCGAAATGGACCTCATCGACGACCCCAAGGACGGCATGAATGCCCCCGAATTCAGCGTGTCGGATATTTCTGGTGCGATCAAGCGCCTGATCGAGGGAGAATTCTCCCATGTGCGTATCAAGGGCGAAGTCGGCCGCGTAAGTCGCCCGCGCTCGGGCCATGTCTATCTTGACCTCAAAGATGACCGGTCGGTGATTTCCGGGGTCATGTGGAAGGGCGTTGCCGCAAGGCTACAAACCCAGCCTGAGGAAGGCATGGAAGTCGTAGCCACTGGTCGGATCACCACTTTTGGGGGGCAGTCCAAGTACCAGATTGTCATCGAAGATATCAAACCCGCAGGCATGGGTGCCCTCATGGCCTTGTTGGAAAAACGCAAGACCCAATTGCAGGCTGAGGGCCTGTTCGATCCCGCGCGCAAGGCGGCACTGCCCTATCTGCCCGATGTGATCGGGGTGGTGACATCACCCTCGGGGGCTGTGATACGGGATATTTTGCACCGTTTACGCGATCGTTTCCCCCGAAAGGTGCTGATTTGGCCGGTTGCTGTTCAGGGCGCCAAATGCGCGCCCGAGGTCGCCCGCGGCATTGTTGGTTTCAATGCGTTGGTGCGCGGCGGTGCAATCCCGCGTCCGGATGTTTTGATCGTCGCGCGCGGTGGTGGGTCTGTCGAAGATCTTTGGGGATTCAACGAGGAAATTGTAGCTCGCGCTGCCGCTGCGTCTGAAATTCCCCTGATCTCAGCGGTTGGTCACGAGACCGACACCACGCTGATCGATTTTGTATCCGACAGGCGGGCACCAACGCCCACGGCTGCCGCTGAAATAGCCGTGCCTGTGCGGCACGAATTGATAGCGTGGCTTGATGGGGTAGGTGCGCGCATGACCGCCACCCTAAGTGGTGGATTGCAACGACGCGACCAGCGCTTGCGTGACCTTGGCCGGGCCTTGCCCCGGCCCGACGCATTGATTGAGGGGCCGCGCCAAAAGCTGGACATACTTGGCGACAGGCTTGGCCCTGCGCTGATCGGCGGGGTGCAACAGCGCAAGGTGCGACTGGCAAATGCTGCGGGCAGCTTGCGTCCGGTCATGCTGGTGCAACAGATGCGCGCTGAACGGGACCGGCTGGACAAGTTGAGCGCAAGGTTGGCCCCGGCGTTGGGCCGCGCCATACAGACCAAACGCGACGGGTTCGAAGCGCGCAGCACGCGGCTGAACCCACGTAAAATGCAGCGCGATACCGGCCATGCGCGCGAGGGTCTGACAGCCCTTGTGACCCGGCTTGGCACCACCGGAACGCGCCATATCGAACGCTTGAGCCAACGCTTGGGCGCCATGGACCGTCTGCGCGAAACGCTGAGTTACAAGGCAACACTGGCACGTGGCTATACTGTTGTGCGCGGTGGCGGAGACATTCTCACGACCAAGACTGCGGCAGCACAGGCAAGTGGGTTAGAGATTGAATTTGCCGACGGTCGTTTGCGGCTGGGTGGCACTGGCAGCATCCGAAAGGGTAGCGCAAAACCGCCCGAACAAGGATCATTGTTTTAAAACAGGTGCCTACCGTCGCCATCCAAAGGTCGGCCAAACGGCTTCAAACGCCGATTTTTGGCCCGTAGCATATCATTTCTTGTCCCACGTCTTGCGCCTCGTATAACTCGGTCGGGCTGGAATCGTTTGTGAAGGTTGCGCGCAATCCATTACCCACCTTTTCAAAGGTCCAACATTGCGGTTCTGCCCGGTCTTCGTAGGCAAAACAGATATCAGCGCCATCCTCGTACCAATACCCCTCTTTGCAGTCACCATCAAGGAACGACCAGGTTACGCGGCGGTTTTCATGATATATTTCAGCGCCGTATGCAGCTCCGTCACTACCATAGAACAGTGTTTTTCCGGTTACATAAGCTTCAAACTCTGCCGCGCTCATCGGATCAGCAGAAGCTTTGCAGGCCAGCAGGAACAGGCTCAAATGGATCCATGCATATCTCATGTTTGTTAGTGTGACAGAGCCTTTGGTTTGACGCCAGCTTATCCACATTATTTTGAAAATTGGACAGAGCGCTCCAGCAATTTTGCCACTTAAAAAATCAGAGGGATAAATCTGGCGGGCGGCCCCCTGGCGCGCTTCTCAAGGGCAGCCTTACGTCGCGTTTACGAGACCTTTGCAAAAAAGCTTTATGTGCAGCGCCCGTCCCGGATTGGGTGCATCCTGACGCCCAAGCTGCCGTCCACCCGCATCAAAAATAGCTAATTTTTAATATCTTGTTAGATCACGAAAGTGCACTCTCGGGGGGCGGGTCCGGCACTGTCCGACCTGCAGCCGAGCGAAAACCTCGTTCTACAAAGGTCTTTTCAACGAAATTTTTCTGTCACGTGCCCCCTATTGGGGTCAAAGCGTGACCGATACGCGGCAAGGCGGTGCTGATTGGCGCGTGGTTTGTGTTCCCTTGCGTCGCTTTTGTGCTGATATGCTAGGCGCTGTGTTGCTAGAACAACGCCAAACCATGCTGCGGGAGGGCACGATGGCGCTGGATCAGGCAAAACAGGGCAAAGGTGTCTGGAAGTCGGGCAAGGGCAAGGGGCGGGTTCGGCCCAAGGGTCGTGCACTCGAAGATCAGGCTTGGGATAACGTTCGTGCCCTTTTGGGGCAAACCCCCCGCAACCGTGATTTGCTGATCGAGTTTTTGCATCTTATCCAAGACCAATACGGCCATCTGTCTGCTGCCCATTTGCGTGCCTTGGCCGAGGAAATGCGTATGAGCATGGCAGAGGTCTATGAAGTGGCCACCTTCTATGCACATTTCGATGTGGTCAAAGAAGGTGAAACGCCGCCACCTGCGCTAACAATCCGGGTCTGCGACTCGCTGAGTTGTGAGCTGGCAGGGGCGCAGGCATTGCAATCTGCGCTTGAGGATGGGTTGGATCCTTCCGAGGTCCGCGTGCTGCGTGCGCCCTGCATGGGCCGTTGCGACACCGCGCCGGTGCTTGAACTGGGGCACAACCATATTGATCGTGCGACGCCAGAGGCCGTTCATGCCGCGATCAAGGCGGACGATACGCATGCACACATCCCAAATTACCAGACCTTTAAAGACTATAGCGGAACGGGCGGGTACGACGCGCTGAAATCCTTACGCCTTAGCGGTGACTGGCAAGAGGTACAGGCGCGCATCAAGGACAGCGGACTTCGCGGCCTGGGTGGCGCTGGGTTCCCATCAGGGACCAAGTGGGGCTTTGTCCGTGGCAATGATGGCCCGCGTTATCTGGCTGTGAACGGCGACGAGGGCGAACCGGGCACGTTCAAGGATCGTTATTATCTGGAACGGGTGCCGCATTTGTTTCTGGAGGGCATGCTAATTGCTGCATGGGCGGTCGATGCCGAGACTGCTTTTATCTACATGCGCGATGAATACCCGGCTGTGCTGGAAATCCTCCGGCGCGAAATCAATGCTTTGGAAGCGGCAGGTATCGTCGCACCCGGCTTTATCGAACTGCGGCGTGGGGCTGGTGCCTATATCTGCGGCGAAGAATCGGCAATGATCGAAAGTATCGAAGGTAAAAGGGGCCTGCCACGGCACCGTCCACCTTATGTGGCGCAGGTCGGCATTCATAATCGCCCGACACTGGTTCACAATGTCGAAACCCTGCATTGGATCGCACGCATTTGTCGCGAGGGGCCGCAGGTTTTGAACAGTACTGAAAAGAACGGGCGCACTGGGCTGCGCAGCTATTCCGTTTCGGGCCGCGTTGCGAAACCGGGCCTGTACCTATTGCCTGCCGGATCAACCATCACCGACATCATCGCTGCGGCGGGTGGAATAGCCGAGGGCCACGTCTTCAAGGCTTATCAGCCCGGCGGGCCGTCTTCTGGCCTGTTGCCTGCATCAATCAACGATGTGCCGCTGGATTTCGATACTTTGCAGCCCTTGGGCAGTTTTATCGGCTCGGCAGCCGTGGTGGTTTTGTCAGAAAACGACCGGGCGCGGGACGCGGCCCTGAACATGCTGCGGTTTTTTGAGGATGAAAGTTGCGGTCAATGCACGCCCTGTAGGGTGGGCTGTGAAAAGGCGGTCAAGCTGATGCAGTCGGACACGTGGGATCAGGATTTGTTGGATGAGCTTTGCACCGCGATGACAGATGCGTCAATTTGCGGGCTGGGTCAGGCGGCTTCAAATCCTATCCGATTGACGATGCAGCATTTTGCAACCGAGATTTAGCGCTGCGCAAATACATTGAGTTCGATCGGGTAGTCGCAATGCGCTCAAAGCCAAGACGGGTAAATTCGTGATGGCAACCGGGATAGTCATTGGGGCCTATCCGCTCAATCACGATCCGATCTGGGATCATATCTTCGCAAGCACTGGCAAGAAAAGGAGCAAGTGCAGCGTCTTCATGGCCTTCAATGTCGATTTTTAGCGCGTCTACACGGGTCACCGAGAGGGATTTCAGAATATCTGCTAAGGTTCGGATCGGAACCGAGCCCATTGGGCTTTCTACGATATTCACAATGGCGACGTCATTACGGTGTATTTCAAGACTGGCCATGCCGTCACCATCACCAACAGCGGCGTGAACAATATCCAGCGTGTCTAGGCCACTTGATTTCGCATTAAAATTTAACCTTTTAATCATCGACGGGTTGGCATCAACTGCGATCACGCGGCTGCCAGTTCGCGCCAGCGGTTGGGCGTACAACCCTACGTTCGAACCAATGTCAACAGCAACTTTTCCAGACCCAAGGTCGCTGCAGAGAAAATCGATTTCGGGCTTGTTGTAGCCGGGATGCAGCAGCAAACCATATTCGATCAGATTATTAGATCCTTCGATCCGGAAGGCACAATCCATCCGCTTCACATCCAAGGGACGGCCTAAAGTCGCAATCAAATTCGTCATATAATGACGCAACTTGCCGCGATGTAAAAACGTGCTGCGTGCAACAGATATCAGCATTTTCTGAATTTTATTAGGTGAAAAAATTCCAAATTCTGCATCAAAAAAACCTGCTGGTGTACCGGTTTCCACGTCGGTTACGGCTCGTGTTTCACGTTTTATGACCATGTTCAAAGCTCCTTGGCAGCGGCGTTACCACTAACAATTTTATTTGGCAACACGGCGCACAGCCCGATGCGCGTCCAACAGGTTTTGCAACCCAGCCGTGGCGCATTCTCGCCGTTACAATGGTGATGCCATCTTTTCATGCGGGCTTTGGCGTATTAGGTGAGAAACATGTCAGGAACCCGGAACCCAAATGGCCTTTTTTAAGAAACTCAAAGATCGTCTGTTCAAATCCTCGTCCAAGATTGACGAAGGGTTAGGGGCAATCGTGAAAGATGGTGGTGTCGAAGCTGCGCCCGAATTGACCCCGAACCCAGTGCCAACCGCCCCGCTGATGCCGGTACCAACGCCCGCGTCAAAGCCGGTGGCGGCACCGGACCCTGGGCCTGCGTCTTCGCCAGAGCCGCCCGTACCGGCATCCGAAGCCAAGTCTGCCCCACTGACAAAAGCCAAGCCAGAAGATCAGCCCAATCAAGCTCCAGCAGAAATTCAGCCTGGGCCAACCCAAAGTCAGAGTTCCGAAGCCCCGCCCCCAGCGGGTATGTCGACGCTTATCGACCCGGAACCTGACACAGCGCAGGCATCTGGAAAGCGTGGGCTTCTTGGCCGTCTGCTGGGGCGCCAGGAAACGGCGCCCGTTCTGCGCCGCACGCTTGACGATGAAATGCTAGAACAGCTCGAAGAGCTATTAATCGCGGCCGATATGGGCGTGGACACGGCGCTGCGGGTCACGGCCAACATGGCCGAGGGGCGAATGGGCAAAAAGCTGTCGGTGTCAGAGATCAAGGACCTCATGGCCAGCGAAATAGCGCGGATCATGGACCCGGTGGCCAAGCCACTGCCGCTTTATCCACAAAAACCGCAGGTTGTTCTTGTGGTTGGCGTGAATGGATCCGGCAAAACGACGACCATTGGAAAACTAGCCAGTCAATTTCGCGCTGCAGGCAAATCAGTGGTGATTGCGGCCGGCGACACGTTTCGTGCCGCAGCCGTCGAGCAGCTTCAGGTCTGGGGAGACCGGGCCGGTGTGCCGGTGCTGACAGCGCCCGAAGGGTCTGATCCCGCCAGCTTGGCATTCGAGGCGATGACCAAGGCGCAGGCTGATGGCGCAGATCTGTTGATGATCGACACCGCTGGAAGGTTGCAAAACCGCAGCGACCTGATGGAAGAGCTGGCAAAGATTGTCCGCGTAATCCGCAAAAAAGACGAAACAGCACCGCACAATACGCTGTTGGTTCTGGATGCGACGACCGGGCAAAATGCACTGAATCAGGTCAAGGTCTTCCAAGAGGTCTCGGATGTGTCGGGCCTTGTGATGACCAAGCTTGACGGCACCGCCAAGGGGGGTGTGCTGGTGGCACTGGCTGACAAATTCGGCCTTCCCATTCACGCGATCGGGGTGGGTGAACAAATCGATGATCTGCAACCGTTCGATCCCGAAGAATTCGCCGCAGCGCTTACCGGTCTTGAAGCCGAATGACCCATGCGACCAATTGGGCGATATGCACTAAATGACCGACTGGCTTATTAGCATTGAAGGCACGCAAACAGGCCACAGCATAGCGCTTGCGCTGGCAGTTATGGCGGCGCTGCTGCACGCGGTTTTTGGAGCACTGCAAAAGGGGCGGCACGACCCTTGGCTGACACGCGGGGCGATTGATGCCTCATATGGACTTATGGCAGCCCCGTTTGCGCTGTTCGTGGTGCCCTGGCCAGAACCGCATATGTGGGCGATCTTTGCTGCCGTCTGGGTCATCCATATAACTTATAAATGCCTGCAGGCCTGGGCCTATACCAAAGGATCCTATACGGTTGTTTATCCGGTTGTGCGGGGCACTGGGCCGCTGTTCACGGTGATTGGGGCGTATATCCTGTTTGCTGAGACCTTTACCTTGGTTCAGTGGATGGGGGTCGGCACATTGCTGGCGGGCATTTTTGGGCTGGCCGCCTATAACTTGCGCTATCTTGAGAACGAGCGGGACACGCTGCACCTGGCGCTGGGGTTGGCGGTGCTGACAGGGTTGTTCGTTGCGCTTTACACAACCTATGACGCCTATGGTATTCGGGCCACGGCAAACCCGTTCACATTTCTGGCGTGGTTTTTCATGATTGATGGGATCGCCATGCCTCCAATTGCCTATGCGCGCTGGCGGCGCATGGCTCAACCGCCTGCCTTGGCGCCGCTGATGCTGCGCGGTGTCGTTGGTGGTTTTGTAGCTTTCCTGAGCTTTGGGTCAATCATGCTAGCAACCCGCCTCGACAAGGTGGGCGAAGCTGCGGTATTGCGCGAAACATCAACCGTCTTTGCCGCCATAATCGGCTGGCTGGTGCTGAAAGAAACAGTGGGGCCAAGACGCATTGCCTTGATGGCGCTGATCGCCCTTGGGGCTGTCATCGTGGAAATGGGCGGATAGGGGCAAGGTATGAACAGTGCACGACAAATCAACCCGATTTTGAAACAGGTGTTGGAACTGGGGCCACCAGTGATCTTTTTCCTGATCTATCTGCGGATTCGAGATAATGCTTATGTGCTGGGCGGGACCGAATATTCGGGCTTTATCGTGGCCACGCTGATTTTTGTTCCGATCATGTTGGTTGCGATGGCCGTGCTGTGGGCCCTGACTGGCCAGCTAAGCCGCATGCAGATTTTCACGGCTTTCATGGTGATCTTTTTTGGAGGCCTTACCGCATGGTTCAATGACGAGCGGTTCTTCAAGATGAAAACTAGCATTGTTTATGGCGTCTTTGCCGTATTGCTAGGTATTGGCCTTGCGCGCGGACAAAGCTGGTTGGCCTTTGTGCTGAAAGATGCTTTGCCCATGCAGGATGAGGGCTGGATGATCCTGACCCGGCGGCTGTGCGGGATGTTTGCTGCGTTGGCTATCGTGAACGAGGTAATTTGGCGCACGATGTCTACCGACACATGGGTTAAAATCGAAACATTTGCATTTCCCATAGCGCTTGTCGCATTCCTATTTTGGCAGATCAGCGCCTTGCAGATCTACCTGATTGAGGATGAGGATAAGCATGTCTAAGAGGACCCTTAGAGCATTTATTTGCGCAAAGCACCAATGCGTACTTGTCACCAAGATCTAACTGGCCATCAGTTACGTATCTGTAGTCACGGTTTGGTCAATGTTTAGATATCTTTTGTGGGCATCTTTGCAGCATTTGAGCTGTCTTTGAAGTCTTAGCTGCCATTTTGGACCTGTGAGGTGCCCCTAGTTTCCGAAACGCCCGCCTCGCTCATTTTCTGTTGCTTCGTTTAATAGTCAACTGGTGATAGCATGCCGTTATTGGTGCTCTTGTGATTGCGAGTTGTGTTGCAAAACATCCCAATGCCATCGGACATGTCGTGCCTTGCTGCGCTGCTTTATGTTTATGAACGCCAATGATGGACCTGTCGCGTCCATAATCAGAGGTGGATAAAGCGTCTACCCAACACTTTCGCCGATGTTGAAGTTAGCTAGATTTGATGTCGTGGCCACTTCCTCAATTTAGCGGGCAAGATCCGTTTGCGGATTGCCGGCGATCGCCATTGAACTAGACGCAATTAGAACGGTGGCACGGGCTCTGGTGGCGGCCATATCGATAACTTCGCTCTTCACATGAGGTTGGAAAACTCGTCGGTTCTGTCCGTGTGCAACTGTCCTTTTCGGAATCGTAAATTTTGGGGAGGCGGGTGCTGTTAAGATCGGCTTTTGTCTTGGAGCTGTTTACAATCCGGGACAGCCGGGCATTAAGATCGTCGAAGCTGACCAAGATATTTTCTTAAACAATGTCACGTGTGACCTGATAAGCGTCCATGCGACACGCATCTGTGAAGACCCACTACGTCCGCGCAGCTTGCGGCGTGGTGCCGTTTATGTTGATTGTGCCACCGGTGGGATGTTCCAAGTCTGCCATGCAGCGCAGAAATGCTGAATCGTCACACCCAGAAGGCCAGATGAAGCTAATGAATTCGCACTTGGCAATATCAAACAATACGCCCTTTAGCTCATGATTTGGGCCATCATTTATTCAAAATGTCAGATCCAGATTTTTTGATGATATCACAACCAAAGAGTTCATAATTTATTCCATTTTTTCCGAAGCAGTTGGGCGAACAGCAAAGCGACGCTGTTGGGCACCTTGCCGCCACCTTTGCTGCTCGTCGTTGGCTTGCACCACTTGTATCAAACCCCCGCCGGAATGTTCAGCGGATCGCGCTGAATCATCTTGGGTGCTGTCAGCGCCTTCCATGTGCTCAACGCCTTGGATGCCGACGAGAATGCAGGCCGCGGCACAAACTTGCCTCGACCGGGTGCCGGTTGCGAATTTTGCCCCCAGGCCCAGATGACCTCTCCGCGGCTGAGTGTATAACGCGACTGTGCTGTCACCTCGAACCCTTCGAACACGTTGTAATCCAGAACCGAATGATGGTTAGCCGGTGAGATCGTTTTCGTAATCTTTGGATCCCAAACCACAATGTCGGCATCTGCCCCTTCGACGATCGCCCCTTTCTTGGGGTATATATTCAAAATCTTGGCAACGTTGGTGGAAGTTGCAGCCACAAATTCATTGGGTGTCAGGCGCCCGGTTTCGACCCCTTTCGTCCATAAAACGGCAAGGCGTTCTTCCAGCCCGTTCGACCCATTTGGGATGATCCTAAAATCATCACGGCCCCGGCGCTTTTGTTCGGTCGAGAACGCACAGTGATCGGTGGCCACCACCTGCAAAGACCCAGCTTGCAGACCGGCCCACAGGCCATCCTGATGCTCTTTGGAGCGGAATGGGGGCGACATCACGCGCCGCGCGGCATGATCCCAGTCGGTGTTGAAATATTCGGATTCATCCAGCGTCAGAAACTGAACCAGAGGCTCGCCATAGACCCGCATGCCCTTTTGACGCGCACGCCGGATAGCCTCGTGCGCTTGCTCGCAAGAGACATGCACGATGTAGAGCGGCACACCAGCCGCATCGGCGATCATGATCGCTCGGTTGGCGGCTTCACCTTCAACCTCTGGAGGGCGGGAATAGGCGTGGCCTTCCGGGCCGGTGATCCCTTCGTTAAAATACTTTTCTTGCAAGGCTGCGATCACGTCACCATTCTCGGCATGGACCATGGGAAGGGCCCCCAGTTCAGCGCAACGCTGGAAAGAGGCGAACATTTCATCATCCTCAACCATTAGCGCGCCTTTGTAGGCCATGAAATGCTTGAACGAATTGACGCCCATATCCACGGCATCTTTCATCTCGTTAAAGACATTCTCGTTCCAACCGGTAATGGCCATGTGATAGCCGACATCCGAACATATCTGAGGGGCGGATTTGCGGTGCCATTCGTTGATCGCGTTCTTGATGCTGCCATCCGCACCGGGCAGGCAGAAATCCACAATCATCGTTGTGCCACCAACAGCAGCTGCCCAGGTGCCGGATTCGAATGTCTCGGCCGCGGTCGTGCCCATAAATGGCATCTCAAGGTGCGTGTGTGGATCGATCCCACCAGGAATGACATAGGCACCTTCGGCGTCGATATACTCATCGCCGACCAGATCCTCACCGATTTGCTTGATGACTTCACCTTCGACCAGCACATCAGCTTTCCATGTCCGATCAGCGGTGCAGACCATCCCGCCTTTGATTACCTTGCTCATCTCATTTCTCCTCGCCATGTCCTACAGTCTTTGTTCTAAAAATCATGGACGGGGTCAGACCCCAGTCACACACTGGCAAAACACCCCATCGCTGGGCCATGCACCCCAATGTCGAGCGGGCCAAACGCGCTCTCGACGCACAGGGAAAAATACCCAGCGACGGGCATGTAAACGACGCGGTATGTTCCATCGGTACGGGTGACCGTCAAACAGCGTTGCATAGTGCCACCACTGAAATTTACCTCGGTATCATAGGGCTGGACCAAGGCATCACGAAAGCTTGAAACCGTCCCACGGTCCTGTGGCGTCATCTGCGACGCCGCTTTAACTTCAGCTTCGATTATCTTTTTCACTCGCACCAATTCGCTCTGATCAGTATCGTCCAAGACCTTACACCCTCACCGGAAATTCATACGTTTTCCAGCTGTTTTCCGTGTTGGAAAACGCGTCCATCACGAAACGATTTCCGCCGTTTCGACAACCGCGTGCAGCAATACATCTGCGCCTGCCGTTGCCCATTCCTTGCTGATGTCTTCGGCTTCGTTATGGCTCAAACCGTCCACACAGGGGCACATGACCATGGCCGTGGGCGCCACCTGATTGATCCAGCAGGCATCATGCCCGGCGCCAGAAATGATATCTTGATGGGTGTAGCCCAACCGATCTGCTGCCGTGCGCAAGGCCGCAACGCATCCTTCATCAAATGCCACGGGATCAAATCCGCCGACTTTTTCAAAGATGATCTCTAACCCCATATCATTGGCGATTTTGTGCCCTTCTGAACGCAGGCGCGTCTCCATATCTCGGATTACACTCAGGTCGGGCGACCTGAAATCTATCGTAAAGACCACCTTGCCCGGAATAACATTGCGCGAATTGGGGTAAACATCGATATGACCCGCCGCCCCAACGGCATGTGGAGCATACGACCAGGCAATCTCGTCCACCTTTTCCAGAACTCTCACCATGCCAAGCCCGGCGTTCTTGCGCATAGGCATAGGGGTTGATCCGGTGTGTGCGTCCTTGCCCGTGATCGTGACTTGGGTCCAAGATAACCCCTGGCCATGTGTAACGATGCCGATTTCTTTTCCCTCGGCCTCAAGGATCGGCCCTTGCTCGATATGCAATTCAAAAAATGCATGCATCTTGCGCGCGCCAACTTCTTCGTCGCCGCGCCACCCAATCCGCGTCAGTTCATCACCAAAGGCTTTGCCGTCGGCGTCAACACGGTCATAGGCCCAGTCTTGCGTATGAATGCCCGCAAACACACCAGAAGACAGCATCGCTGGCGCATAGCGCGTGCCCTCTTCGTTGGTAAAGTTGGTGACAACGATCGGATGCTTGGTCTTTACGTCCAGATCATTCAAAGTACGAATAATCTCCAGCCCGCCCAAAACGCCAAGAACGCCGTCATATTTTCCGCCCGTTGGTTGCGTGTCGAGGTGGCTACCCACATAGACAGGCAGCGCATCAGCCTGTGTGCCTTCGCGGCGGGCAAACATGTTGCCCATCTGGTCCAGACCCATTGTGCAACCGGCTGCCTCGCACCAAGACTGGAACAAAGCACGGCCTTCTGCGTCTTCGTCGGTCAGTGTTTGACGGTTGTTGCCGCCTGCAACGCCCGGGCCAATCTTAGCCATTTC
>Ga0206679_10002702_pt1 | contig 13948 bp, 13 predicted proteins | sample M110012015metaG_FD_155464 | JGI IMG/M metagenome (GOLD analysis project Ga0206679, IMG submission 155464) | Ammonia-oxidizing marine archaeal communities from Monterey Bay, California, United States - M1 100m 12015 | ecosystem: Environmental > Aquatic > Marine > Intertidal zone | place: USA... | reverse complement strand
TTTTCAATCTGTTTGTTTTAGATTGAATTTCAGAACCTTCTTTTAACACTAATTCAGCAAATGCCTGTGTTTGCTTTAAAGAATCACATTGTGCATCCGTAAGCTCATAATTCGGAACGTCAAAATGAATCTTCTTATAATTATGGAGATATCGGTAAAGATTTGCCGTATCAACATAAGCAAGAGGTTGGTCAAATTGACTTACGGTAAAAGCTGAATTATTTTTTGAAATGCTAAAAGACCTGGTGCTATCCTCGTGATTAATCACTTGAACTTCTAAAAGTTTTTCAAGAGGGACAGCAAAAATGTTAGTGCAAATCCATTGACGAGAATCAGCGAAAAAATTAGGTTCAATAATCCCATGAACACCTTTTATTTTCATCATTACAGGTTCAGCACTTTTTCCGTAATCTTTTGAATCCAACAGCATGATTTGACCATAATGATCTTGAGAAGGCGGCCCTATATACCAGGTTTTATACCACTTATTCTTTACGAAAAACTCAACTTTAGTATGGTAGCTAGACATTTTATCCTTAAATGTTTGATGAGAATTTTTAGGAAGGTATCCCTTAAATTCTATGTTTGTTGCTACATCCAAAATATTATGAACCAAACCTTGAGTGATACAGCCACCGTTACCATCTGTCCAGGTTTTGTTTTTTCTAATGAGCTCAATGGTACGTGAATACGGATCAGTAATTCTTATTTTGGTTATTGCGCTGGTATCCGTTATCGCAAAGTCAATGAGCTCTCCCACTGGCTTTTTATCATCGTTGATTATGTAGTAGGTATACCATGCCAAACCTGCTACTGATAATAGACCAAACATTAGAATAAAAACCTGTTTTAATTTCATTTGAATGTTTTATTTCGTAAACCTGAATCGCCTGAATATCCCAATAATCACTCCTGTAAATAATATAATAGAAATAGGAATGACCAGATTAATGAGCTTATAATAATTGGCATGTTTATTTACTTTTACTTTATCGATTTCGCGGACATCGATCTGTTTACTTCGAATTTCTAGCATGAACTTATTCCCCATCATATAATCCACAATATTTAGAAAGAAATCTTGATTTCCAATAACCCTGTTTACATTTAACGACACATCATCAGAATTCATTTTAAGCTCGTTAAAGCCTTTGAAATCTGGTCTTGGACCATTTTTAGAGGATATGAGTCGGTAGCTATTTTTCAAAAACGTACCATTTCCAACAACCAATATTTTTGATGGGTTTTTACTGCTTTTGAGCTTTTGAGCATTTGGATTCGCAGTGTCTTTAATGGCCACTCTATTATAAGAATACGAATTGAATTTACCTTCTGCTAGAGCGGCATAACAAAGTTTATTTTTTGTGTTATTTATATTTTCATTAAGCTTGGGATTCTTTTCATCAAAATTAAAAGACATGTTCAATTCAACGATTGGTGCGAGTCCCGAATGATTTGAATTTGTTGAACTTGTCAGAATAGGCTTCACATTCTTATTGGTAAATTCAATTTGATTTACATATTCCATGGCCACAGGCTCAATGTTTTTTGTAATAGGGTGTGACGTATTGGTAGAAAGCAATTGATAATACCAATTCAGTTTAGATTCTTTAAATCTGATGTCATACTTTGGAATGGAATTAATGTCCATTATGAGGTTATCATTAATCTTAAACCCATAATCAAAGAGCATGTGTTCAAGTCTTAGGTTTTTTCTACTCGAATGGGTGTATCCTTGAGCAAACAAAGTATCCTGATTTATATCCAGTGTATTCATGAAACACATTAAATCTCCTCCTTTCATTACAAATTGATCAATTGTAAAAAGATCGGCTTCAGAAAAAGTAGTTTTAGGATCTGCAATTATTAATGCATCAAAATCGTTAAGAGCATTAATGTAACCATCAATAGTTACATTTTTGACAGAATAATAAGGAGAAATCAAAGATTTGGCAATTCTAGTTTCATAATCATTCAGCTCTCCATGACCTTGTAAAAAGGCAATTTTCTTTTTTTCTACCGTGGTCAGTCTCCTTAGTGCAGAAACAAGATTGTATTCTAAGTTATTTAGGGCACTTTCGACAACCTCGGGCATTTGATTCAGCATGAATGGTCGGTCAGGTGATGTTCCCGGAAGCAGCTGCACTACCGTTTCAACAGGCATTCCGTTTTTTGCAAATGAAAGCACCGCACCAGGCCAAAGCATCATTTTGGTTTCTTTGGCATTCTTAGTGTATTTGACCTCCATCGGCAAAATGCCCTTTCCTTTATTATACAAATCCTCAAAAAGCACCTCTTTGTCCTTGTCTGATCCTACATTTGGATTGATAAAAGTGTACTCAATTCGATCCCCTACAGTATTCTTAAAGTCCTTGAGCTTTTCTTCCAGTGAATTTTTAAAAGACCTTAATTCTGAAGGCAGCTCACCATCAAGATAAATTTTAATACTAATTCTATTGTCAAACTTTTTAACTCTTTTTAGAAAGGTTTCTGTGCCAGGAGAGAGTGAATATCTCTGATCCTCTGTCATATCATATCGAAACGAGGTGTAATGACCGATTACATTAACAAGAACTATAAATATTAGTATAAATACTAATATCAGCCAGCGATATAAATTAAATTTTGAAAAAATTGACTTCATCTTTTCAAGGTTTTAATGACTGTAATGGCCATACTTAAAAACAAGAGAATTACAGATAAAAAATATATAATATCCTCACTTACGATAACCCCTTTTGTAATAGAGTCATAATGAAATGCCAGGCTAAAATACTTAATGATATAATCCAAATCTCCAAGTTGGCCAAAGTCTCCAAGTAGATTCAACCCATCATATAAAAACCAGCAAAGAAACATGGCCACTATGAAAGCAACAATTTGACTACTTGTTATTGTTGATGCGAATATTCCAATGGCTACAAAAACGCTTCCAAGAAGAATCAGACCTATATACGAGGTAAGTGTTGCTCCTCCATCAATAATACCTATGGGTTTGCCCAAGAAATACATGGATATGTAGTAGGTAATTGTTGGAGCAATTGCGATTACGAGTAAGGTGACTCCCGCCAAGTACTTTGCCATTAATATTCCAAAATCGGATATGGGCCGGGTAAATAGCAGTTCAATTGTACCTGTTCTTTTTTCTTCTGCAAATGATTTCATGGTAATTGCAGGGATAAGAATTAAAAATATGATAGGTGATAGATTGAAAAATGGTACCAAATCTGCCTCTGCTCCCTCAAGTAAATTGGTATTATAAGATAGTATCCAATGAAATAAACCAGAGGCAATTAAAAAGATCAAGATAAATACATACCCGATTGTCGAACTTAAAAAACTACTTAATTCTTTGAAATAAAGGGCGCGCATATAATATTATCAGTTTTCAAAAATAGCATTTTTCAAAAGAAGCTAAAAAAAAATTATCAAGTCTCAATTGTTGAATTTATTACATGTTTTTAATAAATCTCTTTATTTGTGAAATCCATCAAAATAGATCTCATGGCTCCAGGCTTCAGGACGTTCCTGAAAATGGGGCTTAATATTATTCCATAAATTATTAAAAACAGTTGATTTTCTGTAGTCATTTAGTGCATTTTCATCATCCCAATGACTATAGGTCATGATTATGTTTTTTTGCTTTATATCATGAAGCAATTTCATACCACGACATCCATTGAATTTTATAATCTCAGCTTTATTTCTATTAAATTCTTGAAAAAAAAACTCCATTGAATCCTCCTTAAAGGTAAGCTTAACAATTCTGACAAGCATTAAAACAAAGTTTTAAGTGAACCTTTTGGATTAAATTCAACTTTAATCAAATCTCGAACCCTAACACCCAAAAGCTTATCGGCTCCACCCGTGGTTTTTGTTGCTCCACGATTCACTGCAATTTCAAGAAAGTCATTTTCATTGAAGACAGCCACTTTGTCTCCAGCCTGAACCTGATTATAAGTATCAGAAATGGCATCAATGAAATAATTATTATGAAATCTTATTGTAAATGGTGCATCTGATGGGTATCGTTCAAAGTCCTGTCTTGTAATATTGGTAATAAGGTTTCCAAATGAATCGACATGAATAACTACACCACGAATAATATATTCTTCAATTAAAGCTTTCGGAATAAATGCCTTTTTATATGCTTTAACAGGGTCAGCGAATGAATCTAAACTTACTCCTCCGTTGATTTTATCTGCAATTTTAACAAAACAATTCTTCAAAGGGAATTTGATTTCTTCAATATTACTTGCATTGATATTGTATCTCCAAAGCTCTTGAGGTTCATTCTCATCTAGAAATGCACCAAAAAAACCATTGTCATTGGAAATAAAATACTGATTGTGAAATTTCATGATGGTTGGATAGCTTGGAATGAATTTTCGGTCATCAGAATAGGCCGGGGGAACAATCATGGGTTCGCTATCCACTCCTACTAGATGGATTGTACCATCTGGAAAATTTTTATAACAACAACGCAATTGAAAAGCCGTATTCGCTACATCAAAAGCGTCAATAGAATGTGAGATATCAATTATTTTAAATTCGGGGTTGATCTTTAATAGAGCCCCTTTAATTGAAGCAATATAATAATCCTGGCTTCCTGTATCAGATATTAAAGTGATGATTTGCATTAGGATTCAGAATTCATTATTCTAATTAATTTATAATTTTACCAAAAGTAATGATTTACAATTATTAGAGCCTCAATATCAACTAAATTAAATGAATGAAGAGTGCACGAAAGATTCTTATTAACAATGCCAATCCGGTGGATTTTTTTGGAGTAAATAATTCTAATTTAAAGCACATCAAAACGTTCTATCCAAAATTAAAAATTACTTCCAGAGGTAATACCCTTTCAATTGCAGGAGAAGATGAGGTTATTGATGTTTTTGAAAAGAAAATAGAGCTTATTTTAAAGCACCTCAATCAATACGATACTTTGTCTGAAAATAACATTGATAATCTCATGCTTGATGATGGAGAAACGCTAGTTAATTCAGGAAAATCATCTGATGTGATTTTATTTGGAAATGGAGGCTCAAAGATTAGAGCAAGAACGGTGAATCAGAAAAAGCTTGTTAAGGCGATTTCAAACCATGATATGGTTTTTGCTGTTGGTCCGGCAGGAACGGGTAAAACCTATACTGCTGTAGCATTGGCTGTGAGGGCATTAAAAGAAAAGCAGGTCAAAAGGATTGTTTTAACTAGGCCAGCTGTTGAGGCTGGGGAGAATTTAGGTTTTTTACCAGGAGATTTAAAGGACAAGCTCGATCCTTATCTAATGCCTCTATATGATGCTTTAAGAGAAATGATTCCTGCTGAAAAATTGGCTGAAATGTTACAATATGGAGTAATTGAGATTGCGCCGCTCGCTTTTATGAGAGGACGTACCTTAGATAAAGCTTTTGTTATTCTAGATGAAGCACAGAACACAACAAAAATGCAAATGAAAATGTTTTTGACACGAATGGGAGTCACGGCAAAATTCATCATCACCGGTGATATGAGTCAAATAGATCTACCAACTAGACAAAAGTCAGGATTGGCTTCTGCATTAGATTCATTAAAAGACGTTAAAGACATTGGAATAATAAGACTTGGGCAGAATGATGTGATAAGAAATAAGCTCGTAAAAAAAATCATCACAGCCTTTGATAAAAATGAAGATAAATAATTTCGAACCAATACTTATGAATGCATTAACGACATCAAATTTTAATTTTTCTGGCCAGCGATCAGTTTATCATGGTAAGGTGCGAGATGTTCATCATTTGGATGACGACCGTTTGATTATGGTTGCTTCTGACCGGATTTCTGCTTTTGACCATATTTTACCCAAAGGCATTCCTTTTAAGGGACAAGTTCTTAATCAAGTGGCTACCATGTTTTTGGATGCTACCTCAGACATTGTGCCCAATTGGCTTATAGATACACCAGATCCCAATGTGGCCATTGGATATGCTTGTGTTCCCATTAGAGTAGAAATGGTAATAAGAGGATACCTTGCTGGTCACTCAGCACGGGAGTATAAAAAAGGGAAAAGGGTTTTGTGTGGAGTGAATATGCCAGAAGGAATGAATGAAAATGATCAGTTTCCAGAACCCATTATCACACCTGCAACAAAAGCAGATGAAGGGCATGACGAAGATATTTCCAGAGAAGAAATCCTATCTAAGGAAATCGTCCCAAGGGAGATCTATCTAGAGCTAGAAAACATTACAAGAAAATTATTTGAAAGAGGGACTCAAATGGCAGCAGAACGGGGTTTGATTTTAGTAGACACGAAGTACGAATTTGGTCTATTGGATGGAAAGGTCATTTTAATTGACGAAATTCACACTCCTGATTCATCTAGGTATTTCTATGCTGAGGGTTATGAAGAAAGACAGGCCAAGGGAATGGCTCAGCGCCAACTCTCAAAGGAGTTTGTTCGACAATGGTTAATTGAAAATGGATTTCAAGGTCTTGATGGACAAAAAATGCCAAACATGCCTGATTCATTTGTTCAAACTATTTCAGAACGTTATATTGAGCTTTATGAAAAAATTACCGGGAAAAAATTTATCAAATCTGACACCACCAATATCAATGGGAGAATTGAAGAAAATGTTGGTAAATATTTGACTCAAAAAAATAAATAAACACATTATGTCGGTACATAAAAATGTAAAAAAAGTAACCACCCATACCTTACAGGAAATGAAGAGTGAAGGAGAAAAAATCTCCATGCTTACAGGTTATGATTTCTCGATGGCTCGGATTATTGACGAAGCGGGAATTGATGTTATTTTGGTTGGTGATTCAGCCTCTAATGTTATGGCAGGGCATGAAACAACCTTGCCAATTACACTCGACCAGATGATTTATCATGCTTCATCCGTAGTGCGAGCAGTAAATCGCTCATTGGTTGTTGTAGATATGCCATTTGGATCCTATCAAGGAAACTCCCTAGAAGCCCTGTCAAGCGCCATTCGCATCATGAAAGAGTCGGGAGGACATGCCATCAAAATGGAAGGTGGACAAGAGATTTTAGAATCAACACAAAGAATTTTAACTGCTGGAATTCCCGTAATGGGACACCTAGGGTTAACACCTCAATCAATATATAAATTTGGAACTTATGTAGTTAGAGCTAAAGAGGAGGAAGAAGCAAAACGCTTAATTGCTGATGCTAAAGCATTAGAAGATGCAGGATGCTTCGCTATTGTATTGGAAAAGATACCAGCAGAACTTGCGGAAAAAGTGGCCAAAATGCTAACAATACCCGTGATAGGAATAGGAGCAGGGGCAGGAGTTGATGGACAGGTTCTCGTGGTTCATGATATGCTTGGCATAAACAATGAATTTAGTCCGAGGTTTTTAAGAAAATACAATAATTTGCACGAACAAATGCTCAATTCATTTCAGTCATACATTCAAGATGTAAGAAGTGGGGATTTCCCGAATGAAAATGAAAAATATTAAATGAGACTCATTTATATCGGACTTGTTTTTTTCATTTTTTCATGTGGAAACAGTCCGGATATTACTCAAATAGATGATTCGAAAAATGTCTGCAAGTACAGTAAATGGCTCAGGATTTCAGAGTCAAAAGAAACGGTCTTTATTGAAATAATAAATCCGGATAACCCTACAGAAATCTATAGACTAAAGCTCCCTAATTTTAAATCTAAAGGTGGCTCAAAGGATAATTATGACATAGAAAAGCCTGTGGAACGAATGGCCGTTTTATCAAGTACGCATATCGGAATGCTTGCAGAATTGAATATGATTGATCGAATCGTTGCTGTTTCAGATTTAAAATATGTTTTTAATACTCAGCTTAAAAGTCAACAGCCTGTTCAGTTGGGTGAAGAACAAACCACATCTTCTGAAAGAATTATTAAGTCAAAAGCCGAGCTTGTTGTTTATAATGGGTTTTCAAATGAATTTCCAAAACAGGAGCTATTAAATAAGCTAAGAATTAAAACCCTTCCTAATTATGATTGGCGAGAAACACACCCATTAGGTAGAGCAGAATGGATTTTACTATTTGGCTACGTTACTGGTCATCAAGATGAAGCCAAGCGTAAATTTGAAGAGATTTGTACCAATTATGAGCGAATAAAAAGTCAAATTGATACCATGACGAATGTCAAAATTTTATCGGGTAATATGACTGGAGATTATTGGTATGCTCCAGCTGGACAGAGCTATCATGCCAGGTTATTTAATGATGCGGGTTTGTCATATCTTTTTTCCAATCAAACAGGAACTGGGAGTCTTGCTTTATCTTTTGAAAAAGTATTAGGGATGTCTTCAGACGTTGATTTGTGGCTGAACCCAGGATTTGATAGCAAACGAAAAATTCTTAATACCCACCCAAAATCAAAATTATTGCCCCCATTAAATCAAAGTTCTGTATTTTGCTATTCTCATAACATCAATAAATATTGGGAGCTTTCTGCATGTCGTCCTGATTTAATCTTAGCTGATTTTGCAGAACTGAAAAAAATGGACCAGATGGATTTAAATAAATTGGTTTTTTATAAAATGGTCGAATGAAAGGTATAAAGTCCTATTCTGCTGTTCTGTTCTTCGTTTTGGCAGGCATTGTTTTACTTTCTATATATGGTCTTCTCTATGGCGATATTGATACTAATTTTCAGGATTTATATCACGCACTTATTGATTACTCTAATGAAGACATGGATCAAGTCATCATCCGTGAAATTCGTTTACCTAGAATCCTAATGGCTATTATTTCAGGTGCCGCTTTATCTATCGCGGGAATGCTGATGCAAACGTTATTTCAAAATCCTTTAGCAGGACCCTATGTTTTGGGCATAAACTCAGGTTCGAGCCTGATGGTGGCACTTGGACTTCTTTCGGGTATAGGATTTTTTAATTCTGAGCTGGGCTTAATAGGCTCTGCCCTTTTAGGGGCTTTTGTTTTTGGCTTATTTATTTTATTTACGGCCTCATTTCTTAGAAATCAAATCAGTTTACTCTTATTTGGCGTAATGCTTGGGAGTTTTGTTTCTTCTATTATTACTATCCTTGAAGTAGGTTCACAAGCTGAGGCATTGAAAGCTTTTACGTTATGGTCAATGGGTTCATTGAATGGTGTTACGATTGAGCAGATCCCGATGATATCAATGGTTTTTATTGGTACCTGTTTTCTTACTATTTTTATTGTAAAGCCATTGAATATACTAGTACTTGGAGAAGATGAAGTACGCCTTATGGGCTATAACATCAAAAAGCTGCGAATACTAATTGTTTTTGTAACTGCCGTATTCACGGGCTTAATTACTGCATTTTGTGGACCTATAGCTTTTGTAGGTCTTGCCGTTCCCAATCTTACAAGAATGCTTTTTAGGACCCAGAACCATTTACTCCTTTTCTTTGGAAACCTTTTGTTTGGAGCCTTTTTTCTTTTGAGCTGCGATATTGTAACCCAGTTATTCAGTGAGGTACTCATTATTCCTATCAATGCGTTAACTTCATTAATTGGAGCACCTTTTGTTATTTATATTTTAATCAGCAAACTTAGATGATATACCTAAAGAACATAGCTGTTGGTTTCGATAAGGAATTGTTTTCCGTTAATGAAGCGGTATTCAATAAGGGAGGTGTGCACGTCCTTACTGGAAAAAATGGGATAGGTAAATCAGCATTTCTACTCACTTTAGCAGGCTTGATAAAACCGTTAAAGGGTGTTATTTCACTTAATGATAAAATGCTTAAAATTTATTCAAGTAAAGAGCTATCTTCTCATATTGCTTATGTCAGCTCAAATCCAAAAGGGGTATCTTTTTTAAGCGTTGATTCGTATTTGATGCTGGGCAGATCAAACTTTACTAATATTTTTGGAAAAGCCTCAGAAACGGACATTAAGGAGGTAGAAAAAGCCAAATCTCTTTTTGGTATTCATCATTTGTCTGAAAAATTTACCAATCAGCTCAGCTCAGGAGAACTTCAGCTATGCGCTATTGCAAAAGCGTATGTTCAACAGACCGATTATATTCTTTTGGATGAACCCACCTCCCACTTGGATTATGCTAATAAGAGAAAGGTGTATGAGCTTCTCGATGTATTGTGTAAAGAACACAACAAAGGAATCATTATATCAACCCATGATTTAGAATTAGCCTTTAAGTTTCCTTTTGAATTTTACGTGATTCAGTCTCAAGAACGAATGTTTAATGAAGTCAAGAATTTTAAAGATGTCGAAAAAGAATTTAGCCATTAGCCTAAGTAATGATTTAATTTGTCTAATGCTCGATATTGAATAGCCTCTGCAATATGGCTTTGTTCGATATTACTTTTAAAATCCATATCTGCTATGGTACGGGCCACTTTTAAAATTCTGTCATAAGCTCGTGCGGATAAGTTTAGTTTATTCATTGCCAATTCAATAAGCTCAGAAGAATCGTTCGTTAACAAGCAGTATTTATTTAATTCTGATTTAGTCATATTGGAATTGCTTCGGTTCTTTTTTTTGTTTTTGAACCTGTTATTTTGTATCTCTCGAGTAGCATTCACTCTTTCTCTTATGGTCCTGCTGCATTCTTGAGCTATTTTGTTTGAAAGTTCAGAAAAGGGTACAGGAGATAACTCGATATGCAAATCAATTCTATCCAAAAGAGGACCTGAAATTTTTGAAAGATAGCGTTGAACCTGATAGCTACTACAGGAGCATCTTTTTTTTGGATGATTTAAATAACCACATGGACAGGGATTCATCGCTGCTAAAAGCATAAAATTAGCTGGATAATCTATAGAAAAATTAGCTCGGGAGATGCTTACGAACTGATCCTCCATGGGCTGTCGCATGACTTCAAGGGCGTTTCTTTTATATTCGGGTAATTCATCGAGAAATAGGACACCATTATGTGCAAGAGAAATCTCACCAGGCTTGGGTACTGCACCTCCACCAACTAATGCTACGTCAGATATGCTATGGTGAGGCTTCCTGAAAGGTCTATCACGAATCAAATTTCCTTGATAATTGACTTTTTGAGATACACTATAAAGTGAAGTGGTTTCGAGTGCTTCATCAATACTTAATTGAGGAAGAATATCCGGCATTCTTTTGGCCATCATTGACTTTCCTGCTCCGGGAGGGCCAATAAGAATTAAGTTGTGACCACCAGCTGCCGCAATTTCAAAGGCTCTTTTGACCTGAAATTGGCCTTGAACATCTTTAAAGTCTAGATCTATGCCTTTTGAAACAGGAGGTGGGATATAGGTCTTCATTTTAGGCATCTGTTGAAGATTGAAAAAATGAATTACATCTTGAATATTAGAGGCGGGTATTACTTCTATTTTTTCTACGAGTCGAGCCTCTTGATAATTTTCTTGAGGTACAATAATTCCCTTAAAGCCTTCTTTTTTTGCTTGTAAAACTCTTGGCAATACCCCTTTACAAAATTGTAGTGAGCCATCTAATGAGAGCTCTCCAATCATTAAGTAATCCTTTAGAAGCTTATCATTTACTTGCTTACTTACCGATAATATTCCAATCGCTATTGGAAGATCAAATACGGTGCCTTCTTTTTTTATATCCGCTGGAGCCATGTTTATGGTGATTTCTCTTCCTGGGAACTTTAGCCCATTGTTTTTGAATGCAGATTTTATTCTTTGGTGGCTTTCTTTTACGGCATTATCGGGAAGTCCAACCAAATAAAAATTGATTCCGGTTCCGAGATTAACTTCGATTGTGATGGTGGTTGATGAAATACCACAAAGGGTACTCGAATATGTTTTTACTAACATGTATATTTTATTGATATACTTTAAGTTAGAAAGGAATAGTCAAAGAAAAAACTTGACTTTGGCCATGATAATTGTTATCTTCTATAAGATGGCCTTAATGCCTATTAATCGTAATCTGAAAAGTTGAAATCTTGAATGGACATGGTATAATCTCCATCATAACCTTTGTATCCTCCTTGCCCAGGGTTACCATTCCAGCCTTGTCTTGCCGCCTGTTGACCACTTAATGGTGTTCCAGGTTCTCCAGACTCTCCTGCAGTTCCTGCCTTACCTGCATATCCGCCTTTAGCCTCGAAAGAAATTAGTGTTTGTACATCAGAACAGTTTGAATGCAGGATTATTTTGAGATTCCCACCATTCCCACCATTTCCACCGTTTCCACCGTTTCCACCATTACCGGCATCTCCTGGACGTTTGATTTTGTCTCCTTTAATTTGACCGTCTTTGCCATTTCCTCCATCTCCTCCATTTCCTCCATTTCCTCCATTTCCACCTGATAGGTCAAAATGAATACTGTTGCCACTTGTCATTTGATATCTATATACATTATTTGTAATATCTTCCGTAATATGAACATATATAAAAGCGCTGTCTCTCCAAAGGTGAGCAGTGTAATTATTTGCAGAAGCCCCATTAGTTCCATCTGGACCAGTTTCTCCATCTTTTCCATCTCGAAGGAGTAAAGGAGTGCCACGGTTTCTTTGATTTTGACCATTGATTCCATGATTACCATTGTATAAAAGGCTTAAAGGACCTCGAAAATTCATAAGTAAAGAATCAGTCTTAACAAATTCTTCCTCTTTGTGAGTGTATTTTAAGGTCATTAGACAATTTTTGTCATTAAATGAGTTTGATTTTTTTATAATGATGTAGGAGCCGGATCTCCCATTTTTTCTCAAATCATTTGAAATGAATGAAAGTTTGCTGTTTTTAGACATTTCATGCTGTTTACCATCATAGGTTTGTAGCATAATTTCGCCTTTAAATTTAGACCCATGGTTCAAATCCTGATTAGGGCTGTATTCAAACCAAATGTCCTCAATTTGAGATACCTTAATTTTCTTCAATCCAGAACAACTGGAAATCAATAACAGTACAATTGTAAATTTGCTAAATTTCATAATTATTGTTTTAGTTATTTGTCATTAAGATAATGAAAAATAGAATCAATAGAATAAAATTCGTTTGATGGTTTTTCCAATGATTTTCAAATCATGACCGAGAGTTGGCCTACTTAGGTATTTTTTATTGATTATGATTTTATGGGGCATGACCTCTTCGATATAGGTTTTCCGAGGGTCAGAAGATTTTGCCAATACCTCATTTTCATTGAAATATTCAAGTGATGCATAATCAGTAATACCTGGTTTCACATCTAATACTTTTCTTTGCTCTTGAGTGTATAGAGCTACGAATTCACTAACCTCCGGCCTGGGACCAACAACACTCATACTTCCAAAAAGAACATTAATAAATTGGGGAAACTCATCAAGCTTATATTTTCGGATAAATACACCAATCTTTGTGATTCTGGAGTCTTTCATGCCAACAGTAAGTGTACCAGATTGATCTGAATTTGTTCGCATTGATCTGAATTTGTAAAGCATAAATGGCGCTCCGTTTTTACCTATTCTTTCTTGCTTGTAGAAGATTCCACCTGAAGATGAAAGTACAATGAGTAAAGAGATAATAATACCGAACGGTAAAAAAAGAGCCAATACTAAAAGAGAAAAAATAATATCAAATGATCGTTTCATTATTTATTCACTTAAAACCATTTCAACAGCTGAAATTACCGCATCAATCACTATGCTCACCTGATGGTCATCAAGATTGTAATATACAGGCAATGTTATTTCAGTTTGATATTTCTGATGGGCAACTGGATAATGATTCATACAATATCCTAAATTTTTATAAGCAGTGAGTAGGGGTAAAGGTTGAAAATGAACATTGACAGAAACATTCTTTTCAAATATGTGCTGAATGATGGTGTCTCTTTGTTCTTCAGTAACATCTTTGATGCGTAACAAATAAAGATGATAACTCGATGTTTTATCTTTACTGATATGTGGTGGTAGTATAGACCAGTTTTTATTTTCAAAAGCTTTATTATATAAAGAAAATATTGTTTTTCTTCTTTCTAAATTTTCAGAATACCTATCTAGCTCAACCA
>Ga0206679_10002699_pt1 | contig 13963 bp, 11 predicted proteins | sample M110012015metaG_FD_155464 | JGI IMG/M metagenome (GOLD analysis project Ga0206679, IMG submission 155464) | Ammonia-oxidizing marine archaeal communities from Monterey Bay, California, United States - M1 100m 12015 | ecosystem: Environmental > Aquatic > Marine > Intertidal zone | place: USA... | reverse complement strand
ATACTTTCATTCCAACAAGCACTGGATTTAACGGCGTTTGGGGAGCTTATCCCTGGTTGCCGTCGGGCTCAATTCTAGTCTCAGACATGGGTAATGGTCTCTATGTCTTAGCTCCAGAATACGTCAATGCATGCTGGCTAGAAGGTAATGTTTACGATGCGGTTACTACACTTCCCATTTCAGGTGCTTCGATCGACATTCTTAACACAAACGTTTTTGATGAATCTGATATCACAGGTGACTACGCAACGGGATATGCAATCTCTGGAACGTATGAAGTACTTGTTCAAAAGCCTGGATACGAAGCGGCCACAGTTGAAGCTATATTGGTAAACGGTGTTATTACAGAATTAGATGTTCCGCTAATTCCACTTGTTTCATTTTCCGCTACCGGGTCAGTTCTAGATGAAGAGACGATGGAGCCTATTGCCGGGGCTTTTGTGAGAATTTCTAACAACGATTTTGACTTCACGGTACTAGCGGATGATGATGGTCAATTTGAGATCGAACAATTCTGGAGTGGTACATACGATGCAGCCGCAGGACAATGGGGATGGATCACAGAATGCATTTCGACGTCTATCAATGAAACTCAACCAAATCTTGAATTCATTCTTTCAAAAGGTGTCTATGACGACTTCTCTTTCGATTTTGGATGGTACAGCACTGGCAATGCTGCTTCAGGTGACTGGGAAAGAGATGTGCCTAATGGCACTACCTATCAGGGAGTAGATTCAAACCCTGGAAACGATGTGAGCGCTGATTGTTTGAATATTGCATTCGTGACTGGCAACGGTGGTGGACAAGCTGGACAAGACGATGTTGACGATGGCAGTGTTACGTTGTATTCACCAACTTTTAGTGGAATGGACACACCTGTTCTGACATACTCTCGTTGGTTTGCCAACTACGACAACACGATTGCTAACGACGTTATGACAATCTCAGTGTCTGACGGAACTACTGACGCGGTTCTGGAGACGATCAATGCTAGTGACCCATTGTCAGTTTGGGAAGAAAAAACTTTCAACCTTTGGGACTTCTTAGCCCCAGCAGCTGAATACACACTGACAGTGATGACGGCTGATGACATTGATAATGGGAGTATCGTTGAGGGAGGATTTGATCACTTCAGAGTAGGCTACACTACAACAGTTGAGATTGATGAGGCCAAGGCTATGATGCTTGACTTCTACCCTAATCCGACATCGGGAAAGATCAACTTTGATGTTCCAGCCAATATGTTAAACACTGCGGTTCAGATTTGGAATAACCAAGGTCAATTGGTCGACACTTTCAATCTCGACGCTGGAACGGTTCAAATTACGCCTAATTTGGCAGCTGGATCTTACGTTTTGACTTGGATCAATGCAAACGGAATTACTATCGACAAGCAACAAATTGCCATCGTGAAGTAAAAATGAAATACACAGAATTAGGGGTGGCGCATGCCTCCCCTTTTTTTTGCTCTGATTTTCGGCCTCTATGCCAAAACCAAAGCTGATGTCTTAAATTTTATTGAAATCATCATGAAAGATTACAAGAATCGGACGGCAATCCTGAAAATTCTGGGGCCATCGAGCTCTTCAAACGAAGAGATTCAAGAAAGAAGCTCATTCTAGAAATGGCATGTTTTTCACAGGTCAATTGTCCGACTCCGTGGTTTTTTGCTTGTTGAATCGGTAAGTTTGTCTCCCAGTTTACATTATGATCATTCATCTCAAAGACGGCCTCACTCAAGAAGAAATTCAGAATGCAGCCGATGCTACACAAGCTATTATTCTCAACGGCAACGGAGTTAGACTTATAACTCCTGCTAAAATGAAGGAGCCGCCAACAGCCATAGAGCCTTGGGTTGATTCATTTCACCCAACAGCCTCAGACATCCAATTGGCAAGTCGCGGATACTCTAGTGACACACGTGCCGTAACAATCGGCGATGTGACCATTGGCGGTACTACAGGAAACTCAGTCGTAGTAACCGGTCCCTGTTCGGTCGAAAGCCGCGAACAAATTTTCAACGTAGCAGAATTTGTCACCAAACTAGGATTAAAGACCATTCGTGCAGGCTGTTTCAAGCCGAGAACTTCACCTTATTCATTTCAAGGAATGGGCATCAAAGGACTTCGTCTTTTGGCAGAAGTGCGTGAACAGTTTAAGCTATGCGTATTCACTGAAGTGCGTGATGCGACTCATGTAGACGCGGTTATTGAGTACACCGATGTGATTCAAATTGGAGCCAAGTCGATGTATGATCACGGTATCTTAAAAGCTTGTGCCAAGACGACGAAGCCAGTACTTCTTAAAAGAGGTTTTGGCTCTACGTTACAGGAATTCGTCCAATGCGCTGAATTCATTCTTTCCGGAGGAAACCCCAATGTTATCTTGTGCGAACGGGGTATTCGGGCATTTGAGCCCAAAACCCGATTCACTCTGGATTTGTGTGGTGTATCGTACCTGAAAGAACATGTTAATCTTCCAATCATTTTGGATCCAAGCCACGCAATGGGGCACGCCTATGGTGTGGGTGATCTATCTCGCAGCTGCATGGCAATGGGAGTAGACGGGCTTATTATCGAAACTCACCCAAACCCTAAAATGGCCAAGTCAGATGCCGCTCAGCAGCTTAACTTCGATCAGTTCGAGCAATTGCTAGGAACACTCACTCCCGTAGCTAGCGCTGTGGGCAAACAAGTCGTTTAAATGAAAGTAGAGGATATAAAATTGGTGGTTTGTGATGTCGATGGAACATTGACTGACGGCGGAATGTACGTCACCGAACACGGTGATCACTTCAAGCGATTCAACGCGAAAGATGGCATGGGCGCTAAAATTTTAAAACAACACGGAATTGAGACGGCATTTTTGAGCCACAGCACTTTCGGAAGAATGATCAAGGAGCGGGCTAAGATGGTTGGTGTAGAATTGGTCTATGTAGGCAAAGAAAACAAGGTCAAAATCCTACAAGGATGGATTGAGAAGCTCAATATTGAAATGAATCAGGTCGTTTTTCTAGGAGATGACATTAACGACCTAGGTGCGATGCAAGCAACAGGCCTTGGCGTATGCCCTGCTGACGCAGTACGAAAAGTGCGAGAACAAGCCGATCACATTTTGAGTTCAAATGGTGGCGACGCCTGCTTACGCGAGTTCGTTGATGACTACCTCAAACTTGATCCGAAGAGATGAATAACTTGAGGTTTAGATCAGTCTAGCCTGTTCTCACTAAGACAGAAACCCTAGCCCCCCTGTAATTAGTCATTTGTCATCTACTCTATCCTCTTAGATGCCAAGCCTTAGGCTGAACAAATGCCCGAATACCCTGATAAGAAAGCGTTGAACCTAATCCGCTTTTTCCGCGACCTGACCACGGAACGTTTGCGCTTACACGATCACAGCAGTTCCAGTAAACCGTTCCGCTATTCATTTCTTTAAGAACAGTCTTAGCACGTTCTTCACTAGAAGTAAAGATGGCCGACGTAAGGCCAAAATCCGTATCGAGCATAAGATGTATTGCTTCCTGATCATTTGAGACTTTTTGAATTCCCACGATTGGACCAAAAGACTCATCAATCATGACACTCATGGTATGATCAACTCCTGTCAAAACAGTTGGCTCAAGATAATTGCCCAGTCTATCTGCACGATTCCCACCTAGAACCAACTTCGCTCCTTTAGATTTGGCGTCCTCAATTTGAGAAAGGATGAAATCCAACTGCGATTCGCGGGTTAAAGGCCCAATAAAGGTTTCTAACGACTCAGGATCGCCCATAATGTATGACGCAACTTCACCTACAAAATGGTCTACAAAAGACTCATAGATGCTTTCTTGAACATAAATCCTCTCAACCGCGCAACAGCTTTGTCCTAGATTATAGAACGCACCTTCTGCAGCATTTATCGCAGCTTGTTTCACATCAGGAACATCATCTGCGACATACAAAGGGTCCTTGCCACCCAGCTCAAGTTGAACGGGAACTAAATGATCAGCCACTTTTGAAACAATTCGTTGTCCCGTGGAATGCGACCCTGTGAAGAAAAACCCATCAGCATCCAGGTCAGTCATAACTGCTCCAACTTCTCCAGCGCCTATAACACAATGAAATAGATTCTCAGGCAAACCTGCTTCACTCAGCAACTTACCAAACTCGAGTCCCGTAAGCGTGGCAAACTCCGAAGGTTTATACATAACCGCATTGCCCGCAACGAGAGCGTACAAAAACACATTGTACCCCACATTGTAAGGGAAATTCCAAGCGCTGATGTTTACTATTGTGCCAAGTGGTTCGTAGTGAATTTCTTCTTGAGTGTCGCCCTCTTCCATTACTTCAGATGCCAACCATTTCTCCGCATTGGTGGTTAAATGAACAATCCGATTATTAGCTCCATTGATCTCATTGAGTGACTGCTGAAGTGGCTTCCCAGTCTCGTCGGTCATTATTCTCGCCAAAGAATCGACATTAGAAAGCACCAGCTTCCCGAAGCGCTGTAAAACACTCAAACGTTCGTTTACAGGTCTTTCGGCCCATTCGACCTGAGCCTCTTGCGCCGATTCAAATGCATTCTTGATTCGCGATTTGCTCCACTTCTCTACTTCGGCTATAACGCTCCCAGTTGCTGGATTAACTACTCTCATGAATTCCTTTCGATTTGATCTAAAAAATGATGCATTAATGGTTCGCCTGAAATCACCTGATCACCGATTGTGTGGCAAAATTCAGGGTGCCATTGAACGGCAAATACTTTCCCGTTTGATCCTTTGATCTGGACCGCCTCGATAATCCCATCTGAAGTCGAAACCGCCAATACTTCAAGCTTGGCCCCTATTTCTTTAACTGACTGATGATGAATGGAATTCACGTTCAGATCCTCGACATTCGAATAGGCACGACTCATGAAAGATTCATTTTCCCAGGAAAGCGAATGGTGAATATGATCGTAGGCATCGGCATCTCGATGCTTTATGGACTCGGTCTTTTGCGTGTTCGTATCTTGATACAAAGTGCCGCCGCAATACACGTTTAGGAGCTGCATTCCACGACAAATTCCGAACAAGGGCTTGTCTGCCTCCATGACCATTTTCATTAGCCTGAGTTCATACTCATCGCGAACTGGGTCTCCGAGCCACTTCCCTTTTACGATGGGCTCTTCACCATAATTCGAAGGTGACATATCTGATCCACCTTGAAATATGAAGCCATCACATTGATCAACAATTTCTAAAAGCTTATCATCTGACAAATTCGGGATCAGAACAGGCAGCACACCAGAACGAGAGATGTAGGCAAACATATCCGACTCCACATAACTCAAGGTCTTTGGCCCAAATACCGCGCGGGATTTGTCCGGATATAGGAAGCAGCTCGAGATTCCGATTATCTTCATTACCAAGCCTTTTTGTAGATGGAAAGGAAGTCGTCATGTTTCACAGGCTTAGGATTGTTCGGATGACAGAAATCTTCTACCGCCAGAATCGCCAATTTGGGAATGTGCTCCTTCTCTACCCCAACATCTCGAAGCTTCGTTGGCAATTCGAGTTCGTCATTTAGCCTAAAAAGGTAATCGATTACATCCGCCCCAGCCGTAGCGCCGAGTTTGCAGTGATAGCCCATATCGTTGAATCGATCTTCAAAACCCGTGTAGTTGTATTCCATACCGTATGGCAAATTGACTGCGTTAGCAAGACCATGATGCGTATCTATCAAACTAGACATCGGATGAGCGAGACTGTGTACAACTCCAAGTCCCTTTTGGAAAGCAACCGCTCCCATAAGCGATCCTAGCATCATTTTAGATCTTGACTCAATATCTTCTTTATGCGTAGCCGTTGTGATTGAACTTGTAATGAGCGAGATACCTTCTAAGGCAAGGCCATCACACATCGGGTGATAATTTTTCGCCAGATAAGCCTCCATGTTATGCGTGAGCGCATCCATGCCCGTAGCGGCTGTAATGTATCCCGGAGTACCCATCGTGAGCTCAGGATCAGCAAATACCATCTTGGCTAAGAGCGTAGGGTGAAATAGAATTCGCTTCTTCTTGCTTTCATCTTCAGAGATTATTGCGCTTCGCCCCACTTCGCTTCCAGTGCCAGAAGTGGTAGGGACCGTTACGAAATGAGGAATCGGCTCGCTGACATACTTGTCTCCGCCTTCCAAATCATCATAGTCAAATAGCGGTCGACGGTTATTGACTGCTAAAGCAATTGCTCGTGCAACATCCATAGCCACCCCACCACCCAATCCAACGATAGAGTCACACCCTTCAGCCTCGAAAAAATCTCGACCTTTCAACACATCTGATTCAATTGGATTCTTATGCGTATCGCTAAAAACTCTTGGCTCAAGCCCTTCAAAATTAAGCTGATCAATGATCGTTGAGAAAAACGACAACTCTCTGACTGTGGGATCTGTGGAGATCAAAGGTCGCTTTAAGCCATTATTTTTTAAATAAGAACCTAATTCGTCGATTACGCCAGACCCGAATCGGATTGGAGCGGGAAAATTATAACTGTGCCTTCCGGCAAAATGGTATGTCAAGATGCTAGATTTTGGGACACGGAAATTAGCAAATGCCGTGCTTAAATTGATCCCAATAATAGAAATCTGATTGTTGAGATAATTCTTAACATTTCTTTCAGCCTTCGGGATATCTCTGGCGCAGCATTTCATTAATATTGTCTTGGATGTATGTAAAGGAAACAGAAGGAGTCGAGATAGCAGTGAGAACAAGGTTTGAGCCTCAGTTCAGCAACCCCATGGCTCTGCGATTCGTGTTCTCCTATCACATCACTATTACCAATAAAAATGACTTTGCGGTTCAGCTGCTGCGTAGACATTGGATGATCATTGATGAGAACTCGAAACTAGAAGAAGTTGAAGGTCCTGGAGTTGTTGGCGAGCAGCCAGTAATTGGGGCTGGGATGAGCCATAACTACTCATCCTGTTGTGATCTGCCAACTATCAAAGGCAAAATGCATGGCACATACACCATGTTCGACGTGACAAATGAAAGTCGATTCAAGGTGGAGATACCTGAATTTATTCTTAAAGTCCCTTACAATCTCAACTAGATGCAGGATAACTATTAATAAATTAGATTGTTCCTATCAGCCTACGAAGAAATCTCACCTCTTGAGATAGAAATAGTGATAAAGAATAGTGTTGGCCAAAAAGCATATCTGGATCAAATTGGGACTTTTGGCACTAGCCGTAAGAACCTTTTTTTCTTTCTTTCCTGAATTAGCGCAAACCGTTTACCAGCGGGGGTTTTATCAGATTTTTAGGATCATCTGGGACTACACATTGGGACTTCTCCAATTTCCTCTCATCTATCTTCTGGTTATTGTCCTGCTCATCTGGATTTGGCGAAAATGGCGTATGTCCAAAAAAGTCGTCGTGTTGAGAGAGATCCCTTTGAGAATTGCATCAGTTTTGGGCTTTCTCTTTTTCTGGTTTCACATATTATGGGCATTCAACTACCAGTGTCCTGGACTTTTTCCTCATGCGGCAGAGCGGTATACTGATGGCATGACTATCGAGGAAATGACATTTCAAGCTGCTACAATCGCTACCGCTAGGCGAGCTCAATTTAAGGACCACACTCCTGTTCCCGAAGAACACAAACTGAGAGCCTTGGTAGAAAGTACTCTGGCTGATTTCGATTATCCCGTTTGGGGAAATGTACGTTGTCGTGTCGTGAGCGAATCAGGAACTTTACGACGTCTAGGCATTCTCGGTATTTACTTTCCTTTTGTTGGAGAAGGTCATGCAGATGGATCACAATTGAATATCTCGCTCCCCTTCACCATGGCCCATGAAATGTCGCACGGCTATGGGGTGACTGATGAAGGTGAGGCAAACTATGTAGCATGGCAATCACTCTTCAATTCAAACGAACCACAACTTCAATATCAAGCTGATCTACAGCTGCTTAGATCATGTGGATCACAGTGGGTGTTGAAAGATTCAGATGCGTATTTTTCGTTCAGAGCAAGTCTAGATTCTGAGGTAATCAAGGACATCGATGCTATCAATGAGAACATGAGAAAGCACCCACTCTATTTCCCAGGTGTAGCTAGAAAGGTCAACGACACCTACTTGAAAACACAAGGCGTAAACGCAGGGGTTGAAAGCTATGATGAGTTTGTTTTAAGATGCTTTGATTACATCCACGCTGAGCAATAGCTAACGTATTATCTGATACGTATGAATTGAGTTTTCGGTCGTGATTTGCAGAAAATACATTCCGCCTGACAAATCCTCTACATTTACTTCAACTCTTCCAGATTCAGTTCCGCCCCGAACTTCTTGTCCTTGAACATTTAGTAACGACCACGAACTTCCAGAGGGAGAGCCGACTACGTTAATTCTTTCTCGGGCTGGATTTGGATAAATGAGCAACTCAAGAGGTTGGTCAGGCTCGATGGAATCGAAGAGGCAATCTGAATATATACCGAAATTGATCGCGATCGGCCCGTCAGTTGACGACTGGACATAGCCCTCTGGAAAAAACCATTCTACGGAATTAATCCAACATGAGAATCCATTGTCCGAAATGCCGTCCTGAGGAATAAACTTGTAGGTGTAGCACCCTGGATCAAGACAAACGGTTTCAATAACATATCCAGCGGCCTCGGTTAATGTGATTTCTTGATCAAACACCACGAATCCGTCCTGATCGATAATTTGCATGTCATGCGTTTCAACTGTTCCGTTGAAAGTTTGTAATGAAACCGTGAGCGCGATATCAGAACAGACTTCCGGCATGATCTCGAAAGCCGACTCAAAGGTGCATTCATGGGTGTCGTAGAATCCGCTCCAGAGCTCCAGTTTAAGATTGTATAATGCTCCAGACTCGATGTCATTGAGGTTGTGCGGCACCAAATGTGTTGACTCCTCACCGATACCAAAAAGATTTACAGCCTCTTCTCCAATGAGATTGTCGTTCTCATCGTAAATTCTAAAACCTGGATAGCTGAAGCCAAACTCAAGATTGTTGTTGGTGAGCTTAACGACAAGAAGTCCTGCCTCAATGGGCTCAAGAGTGACAGAGTTAATTACAAGGTCATCACAGCTGGGTTGGGCAAAAGACGAAAATGTTAAGAGAGTAAGGCTGAAGATGGCGAATAATTGTTTCATTGGATTATGAGTTTTTGTGTGAACTTTCTCTCTTTATACAAGAAGCAAGCGTAGTATACCCCTGGCTCAATGACACCAAAATCTGTCATTCTTGTAAATACATTCTTTCTCGAAACCAATCTACCGCTGCTGTCAAACAGACTTACCAAAGTGCCCAGCGGCAGATTATTCTGATAGATTCCAGAAGAGACGGTTGGCCAAAATTTCGGCGCTTCACCTTCAGGAATATCTTGAACTGAAGTCATGTAATCGGCAATGGAAAATGTCAAAAGTTGCGGCGGTTCGTTGATGATATTTGCGAAGATGAAACGCTCAGAACTGATGTAGCCTTCTAACTCCGACGAAAAGCAAATACCCTCTGTTTGTCCGTGATCAATAGCCATACCAAGTTCGATTCTTCTCTTATTTCCTGAGAAGTACAAACCAGGCTCATAATCCCACATCACATACATGAATATAGTGTTGATGATCGTGTATCCGAGCATCACTACTCTATCTTCACTAATATCCGCTGCCGTTATAAGTCCCTGACAATCAAACTCTTCAACCAATTCAGCGGCATAATACCCCGGCTCATCAGGTAGCTTATAATGCTTTGTGGTATATGTCTGCCAGTCCTTAGTGAAAATGTGAATCTCACCGTCTTCCCAGAACATAGCTTCACAATCCCAAGGGGTCTGGTCCAGATCAACCGGAATAGGTTGTCCCTGTTCCGGGAAAAAGAAAGCCACCTCTCCAGCAACGACAGTTTGCCACGGTTCGTCAGTCAAGGAATCACGATCAATCACATAGATTCTTTGGTCAGTTCTGGCCCCGGTGCTGTTATTTCCAAAATCGCCCACTAAAATTAATTCATCGGTCGCGGCCAATTCTTCCCAGTCGACATTCTCAGCACCTTCGAGCTCAATAGTAGCTTCTAGCCATCCCGTCTCGGCAGCGGTAACAATGATTGCCGCAGGATTACCCCCATCGTTGATATTGAGAATCTCGCCGTCATCAGCAATGTCGATTCCGCTATTCTCGCTCAAGTTGGGGTTGGCCTCTGAAAGAACATAGAGGAACTCCAAATCCTGAATGGTAAAGGGGTATGTGCAACTTCCGTCATTTTCACTCGCTAAGTAATCGAAGTTATTGGCCTGTGGATCGACACACCCCATTTGAGAATGCATTTCCGCAATTGACATACAAATACAAACAACTAAAAATGAAATCCGCATCCTAATGGTTAATATTGTGGTTCATGAACACCACCAAACTACACCTCATAATATTATTGTTGCTAATATCTACAATTGGTAATTATAGCTTTGCTCAAGAATTTCAACTTAATGGTGATGCAATAGACCTAGGTGGAGATTGTTATCAGCTCACAGCTCCGACTGGCAATCAGAACGGAACGGCATGGGCAATCGATCAACTTGATTTGTCGCAACCATTTGTGATAGATCTCGATATGCAATTTGGCACCCTTGACGCCAACGGAGCGGATGGCATGGTATTCGTCCTTCAGGATGTAGGAACGAATGCTGTTGGTGACAACGGTGGCGGAATGGGATATTCGGGTTTTTCACCGTCTGTAGGCGTTGAGTTTGATACTTGGCAAAACAATAATCGAGCAGACCCTTTCTACGATCACATCGCAGTTGTGAGTAATGGAAATGTAAACCATAATGCAGTCACCAACATTGCAGGGCCCGTGCAAGCCGATATCAGTGACGTCAATATTGAAGACGGTGAGAATCATGATGTTCGTTTTGTTTGGAATCCTGACAGTAACCGTTTTCAGGTATACTTTGACTGTGAATTAAGAATTGATGTTCTCTATGATCTAGAGAATATATTTAGCACACCATTAGCTTGGTGGGGTTTTACAGGCGCAACTGGTGGGTCGTGGAACACACAATCCATTTGTGTGGATTCAAACACAATATCTTCTGGTCCCAACGTCACTATTTGCAATGGCGCTAGCGCGCAGATTGGTGTGACTGGAGATGTAGATGCCAACTACAACTGGACGCCTAGCTCCTCTTTGGACGATGCGACTTTGCAGTATCCAACGGCCACGCCGAGCGAGACAACCACATATATGGTGAACTACGTTTATTGCGGTATTAACTTGACGGATAGCGTTACTGTTGCTGTGGAGGAACTCGAAATCGATATAGCCGATCCAGAAATCTTGAATTGTGTTGATACCGTCATTCCCATTTTCGCGTCGAGCAATTTCAATACTGGCCTCAGCTATGATTGGTCCACCATCGATGGAAGCATATCACAAGGCGGGCAAAACCAGCAGGTTAACGTCGACGCAACTGGAACCTATATCGTTAACGTAAATCAAGACAGTTTGTGTTTTGCGAGCGACACAGTTGTCGTGATCGGCAACTTTGACTTTGTGCTCACAGCCGATGCGCTTGATGACCTTTTGAATTGCAATACTGGCGAAACAGACATTGATGCGGATACCAATTACCAGTTTGGAGTTGACTACATCTGGTCAACTGATGACGGCACAATCGACACGGAACTAAACAATGACGAGATTACTGTGAGTTCAGCAGGAACTTATCAAGTCGTAGCGTTCCTCAATGAACTCTGTAATGATTCTACTACGGTGGAGATCAACGAAGACTTTAGCGTTTATGATATTGATGCGGGACCTGGCATCTTTCTCGATTGTGACACGGACGAAGTTGAGCTGCTTGGCACATCTACAGCAACAGACGGAATTGTAATCTGGAGTACAGTGGACGGAAACATTGTTTCAGGCTTCACCACTTTGACGCCAAACGTCGATGAAGAAGGAACCTACACCGTGGTAATCATTAACCCCACTAGTGGCTGTGAGAATTCTGATGAAGTTGAAGTTCTCTCTGACTTTGTGCTACCGATTGTTAGCGCAGGGTACGCTGATTCGCTAACGTGTCGCGAACCGATGGGACATATTCTAGATGCATCGCATAATGTTGATAACGCTTCAATATCATGGACCACGCCTGATGGAAACATTTTGAGCGGAAGCAATGCGATAAGCCCGCACGTGAATGAACCTGGCACATATACGATCACAGTTACCAACTTAGACAACGGATGCGAGAACTCATCTTCGATGGAGGTCTACGTTGTGGCTAATTACGATTTGGATCTAAGTCAGCTAACCATTCCCAATGTGATCACGCCAGGAACGGACAACAAAAACGACTATTTCAGAATGTTCTTGGCAAATGACCCACAGTTCGATGTAGGCGCCGTTATGGAAGAGTTTGGCTTGTCAATTTTTGATCGTTGGGGCAGCCTTATATACCAGTCTAGCGGGCAAAATAGAAGTTGGAACGGTCGTGTTAACGGAGAGATACCTACCCCGGGAACGTATTACTATCTCTTATCTTACGAAGTTGAATGTGGTGTCACCCTCAAAGAAAGTGTTGAAGGGAGCATCGAATTACTCGTTAAATAAGAGAATGACTTGAGAAAACTTTTACTCTTTGGATCAGTTGCCATAGCCATTGCCCTCCTAGGGTTTCTAAATGAATCTGTGGCTGAAATCGACCAGAACAATTACAACACATTGAAATCAGTAATCGAATCAAAAGTGAATTGATGAGAGCCACTGGAATCATGGTATTGGCACTACTCTTCGCTGGGTGCGTGCATCATGTCGAACAAGATATTGGCCCTCGCCTTGAGCTTCCAGAAATTCCCTACGATTATACAGGTTACGAGGTCCCTGAACATTTTATTTCGATTTTCATGGAACTGCTAAACAGCGAGCCTGAAAGCAACGCACTCACCGACGATGGCGCCACGCTTGGCCGTGTCTTATTCTATGATGTGAGTCTCTCTGAGAATCTAACCAAGAGTTGTGGGAGCTGTCATCATCAAGAACTTGGCTTCGCCGATGGCACGAAATTCAGTACAGGATTTGAAGGTGCATTAACGCAGCGAAACAGCATGCACCTTGTGAACCACCGATGGAATCGTCGATTCTTCTGGGATTTACGTGCTCAAAACTTGGAGTCACAAGTGCTAATGCCAATTCAAGATCATATCGAAATGGGAATGGAACTCGGTGATGTCATCGATCGTCTTGAGGCTAACGAAGACTACCCTCGCCTATTCGAAAAGGCTTTTGGCGACGCGGAAATCAACGAAAACAGAGTTTCAAGAGCTTTAGCCCAATTTGTTCGTTCGATGATATCGTTTTCAACGAAATACGATGAAGGGCTTTACAACGATTTCACCAACTATACTGAGCAAGAACTTCAAGGCAAAGAGCTCTTTTTTGGAGGCGAAACCCGTTGCAATCAATGCCACTCAAGTCACAATTTCCACAGTACAAATGCTATGAACAATGGTCTGCCAATTCAAAATGGAGATCAGGGACAATATGAATTTACCGGCAACGAGTCTGATATTAATGAGTTCAAAGTCCCTTCACTTCGAAATTCAGCATTAACGGCTCCATATATGCACGATGGTCGTTTCGAAACGTTAATGGAAGTAATCGAACACTATAACACTGGAGTGCAACCATACGACAACCTCGATGAGCGTGTCACGCAAGAACTCATGGTCGGCGGCACGCCTTATGCACTCAATCTTTCTCAAGAAGAAAAGGAGGCCCTTGTTCTTTTTCTACACACTCTCACTGACGAAGAGTTGATCAGTCATCCAAAGTGGAGTAATCCTTGGGTCAATTGATTCGCTCAATAGCCTCTAGGACACTCAGGACTAACACACATTCTCCCGTTCGCAATTAAGCCACTCTCCTACTCGTTCTCCGAGTGTATTTTTGAAAATTCGTTATCGTGCAGATCAAGCCT
>Ga0206679_10002692_pt1 | contig 13980 bp, 9 predicted proteins | sample M110012015metaG_FD_155464 | JGI IMG/M metagenome (GOLD analysis project Ga0206679, IMG submission 155464) | Ammonia-oxidizing marine archaeal communities from Monterey Bay, California, United States - M1 100m 12015 | ecosystem: Environmental > Aquatic > Marine > Intertidal zone | place: USA... | reverse complement strand
TGGCAACTCCTACAGCAGTTATGGTAGGAATTGGTCGTGCAGCAAAAAATGGAATTCTCATAAAGGGTGGTGATACCTTAGAAAAATTAGCGAGTATAAAAACTATAGTTTTTGATAAAACAGGAACACTCACGACAGGGAAGTTTATTGTATCCCAATTGACTGTTCTGGATGGTGATGAAAATGATGTTAAAAATATTATTTACAATATTGAACAGCACAGCTCACACCCTATTGCAAAATCTTTATGCAATGCATTCAAAGAAAATAGTAGTCTGCTTAAACTATCAGATATTACTGAAGAAAAAGGAATTAGCATAAGTGCTAATATTGATGATAATATCTATACTATTGGCTCATCAAAAATATATTCTTCACCAGAAAAATATGATTTATTTGTATTAAAAAACAAGGAACTTATTGCTACTCTTAACATTAGTGATGAACTGAAAACAAATACAGATTTAGTTATTTCATCCTTACATAAAAGAGGCTACACTACTACCCTTTTAAGTGGGGATAAGAAAGAAAAATGCAATCAGATAGCTTCTGAATTAGGAATTAAAACAACTTTTAGCGAACAGTTACCACAAGATAAAATTGAAAAAATTGAAGCATTAGTAAATGTAAATAAAACAGCAATGGTAGGTGATGGAATAAATGATGCTCCTGCTCTTGCTAAAGCTACTATTGGGATTTCCTTAGGAAACGCAACTCAAATTGCCATACAATCAGCTGATGTAGTGCTACTAAACAATGAAGACTTAAGCCAACTGCCACAAACAATGCAAATTGGAAAGCATACTTTACTTACCATAAAACAAAATTTATTTTGGGCATTTGCTTATAATATTATAGCCATTCCAATTGCAGTAATGGGTCTATTAAACCCAATGTGGGGAGCACTCTTTATGGCGTTCTCTGATGTTATTGTAATAGGAAACTCAATAAGGTTGCGTTACAAGAATATTTTTTAGTAAATTAGCACCCTAAATTTTAAATCAAAAACAAATTAATATGAAAAAAACAACTACAATTATTGCAAGTATGCTACTTGCTATAGGGTTATCAGCACAAATCACCCCTATTAAAATAGCAAAACACTTAGACAAAGCTAACAACAACAAAGTTATCAGAAGTGGAAATGAAGTATTTAGTAACTTAATGGTTAACCCTAACCCAACCATATCATCTTCAAATTTAAAAACAGCTACTTCAACTGAAACTGTAATTGGAAATACTACTTATGATTTACAATCAAATGCTGCTGTACAAAATAGAATATTAATGCATGATGATGGGACAATTTCAGCTGTATGGACAATGAGTCAGGAACTAAATAGCTCATGGTCAGACAGAGGTACAGGTTATAATTATTATGATGGTTCATCTTGGGGGACACAACCAGCTAATCGTTTAGAGAGTTCAAGAGGAGGTTGGCCTTCAATTATTAAAATGGGATCAGGTAAAGAAGCTGCCGTAACTCACAATACTACCAACTCTCATGTAAATATGACACATAGAGCTGTTACTGGAACGGGAACTTGGACAGAGCAAAATATATCTTCAATGAATGACAGTACTGGAATTTATAGAGATATGATCTGGAACAGAACGGTTTCAGGTGGAGCAAATAATGAAAGTTTACATATGATTGCTGTAACTGCTTCAACTAATTTTGGAGGAACTCCTTTCAATGGATTAGATGGAGCATTAGTATATTACCGCTCACAGGATGAAGGAGTAACTTGGGACATACAAGACATGCAATTACCAGGACTAGACACAGCAACATACAATGGAGCAAAAGGACATTCTGGAGATAGCTATGCAATTACTGCTAAAGGAAATACTATTGCAATAGCTTATTTTGCAGGTTTTGCTGACGCAATTCTTATTAAGTCAACTGACAATGGGGACACTTGGACAAAAACTATTTTTTCAAATTTTCCAGTAGACAAATATGCAGCTGACACTGGATTAGATATGGATGCTGATGGAGCTGCTGACACAGTTTATACAACAGATGGGTCTGGAGCCGTATTAATTGACAATAATGATATGGTTCATATTACCTTTGGAAATATGCGTGTAGTAGATGCTGACTTAACAGATGGATTTACTTCATATTATCCAGGAACAAATGGCTTAATGTACTGGAATGAAAGCCTTGGAGAAGACACAAGTGGTACTTGGGTAACTGCATCATTATGGGATCATGGTAATGCCCTCTACATTGCTCAATCAGAAGATCTTGATGGGGATGGCGTGTTAAATATTAGTGACTTTGGATCTTATGGAGGAGGGATGACTTCTATGCCGAATATGGGGATTGATGCAAATGGCGTGATTTTTGTTTCTTATTCAACTGTAATGGAAGACATTGCTACAGCAACTCAAAACTTTAGACATGTAAATATTGTTAAGAGTAATGACGGAGGAGCAACTTGGAGTTCTTCAATTGATTTAACTCCACATGATTCATGGGGAGGGATTTTTGAATGTGTATTTGGAGCAATGAATACTGTAGTAGATGATAAAATTAGAATTGTTTACCAAAAAGATGATGAACCAGGAACTACTCTAGGGCAAGATGAAGACTTAGTAAATTATAATGACATTATATATCTTGAGGTTGATACTGCAGGCTTATTTGGAAGTGCTACTTCTATTTTAGAAAACAGTAACGATATAAGTAATTTCTCAGTTTACCCAAACCCAGCTAATGACTTTACTACTATAACTATTTCATTAGAAAAAACTGAAAAAGTAACAATTACAATTGTTGATTTATTAGGAAAAGAAATTGAAAAACAAGAAAAAGTAATATTCTCAGGAACAACTAAAGAAACAGTTGATGTTTCTAATTATCAAAATGGAATTTACTTTATAAACTTACAAGTAGGAAATCAAGTAACTACTAAGAAATTAGTAATTACTAAGTAAGAAGTACTGATACGAAAGGAAAAAGCCGAGCAAATGCTCGGCTTTTTTTACTCTTATTTTTAAGACCTTTATTTAATATCTAATAGAGAATCAACCTTTGGCATTTGATGCGCTAAAAACCCTTCAGCATACTCACAATTGACTTGTCTACCTAAATCTTGTGCACGGTAGCTAACACTATCCAAAAATCCTTGAGAAGAAATAATGGTTTCACTTTCTTCACTTTTAGGATTAAAAAACTGAGTGCTATATGCCTTTACAGCTTGCAACTTACCTTCCATTTCTAAAGAAATATCTACAACTATATCAGGAGTAAGATTATTAAATTGTATATAATGATAAATAGCTTTTGGTCGCCATACCTGTTGCCCTGTTTCAATTTTTTCTAATCCTGCTAAAAAACAAGCATCAACTGTAATTTGTGAACCTCTTCCATGGTCAGGATGACGATCAGAAACTGCATTTGTAATCACAATTTCAGGTTGGTATTTTCTAATCTTTTCAATTAAAGCTAATTTATGATCTTCATCATCTTTAAAAAACCCATCTTTAAAATTCATGTTTTCACGAATAGCCACCCCCATAATTTCAGTAGCTAATTTAGTTTCAGCAGTTCTAGTTTCAGCAGTACCTCTTGTGCCAAGCTCTCCTCTAGTTAAGTCAATAATTCCAACGCTTTTCCCAGCTTTAACTTCCTTAATTACAGTACCTCCACAACCTAACTCTACATCATCAGGGTGAGCTCCAAAAACTAAAATATCTAATTTCATTAGTAGTGTTTTTTATATTTAAACCTTGCTAAGATAGCCGAAATAATAGTAATCGCCACCAAATAATATACAAAAGCAGGAATAGGCATAGGATCACCAGCTGCATAAGAATGTAATCCTGAAAGGTAGTAATTCACCCCAAAATAAGTCATAATAATTGCCCAAATCGCAACCAATGAAGCAACATTGAAAACATACTTTCCTTTTAAAGGCGGAATAAAACGCATGTGCAACACAAAGACATAAACCAATACACTAGCTAAAGCCCAAGTTTCTTTTGGATCCCAACCCCAGTATCTACCCCAAGATTCATTTGCCCAAACACCTCCAAGAAAAGTTCCAATTGTAAGCATAAACAAACCAACTTCCAATGTCTTTTCATTAATCAATGTCAGCTCTGTGAGCGTATCTTTTAATTTTGCTTTGTTATTTTTAGTTGTAAAAATAATAAGCCATAAGGAAATGAAGCCAAGAATTGCACCTAAAGCTAAAAATCCATAACTAGCTACAATAATAGCAACATGTATCATCAACCAATAAGATTTTAGTACAGGAACTAAATTTGTAATTTCAGGATCAAGCCAATTCAAGTGAGCAACCATTAACAACATAGCTGCAACAATAGCAGTAGCAGCCAAAGTAAGTAAGGATCGTTTACTAAAAATTAATCCTGAAAGAATAACAGACCAAGCAATATAAATCATTGATTCATATCCATTACTCCAAGGAGCATGACCAGATATAATCCACCTCATAATTAAGCCTGAAGTATGTGCTAAAAACCCTAGAATAATTAACCACTTGAAAGCAGTAATCAAGACGCGTACCAGTTTTGTGTTTCTAAATAACTGTACAATCAGTAAGATTAGAAAAACAAAACCAATCATACTGTAGTACATGAATAATTTTGAAAATAACCCTAACTTATTATAGGTAATTTCCAACTGAATTTTAGATTCAGAAGGCATAATATCAGCACCATACCTATTTTGAAATTTACTAATATAACCAACAATTGTATCGGCAGTAGCCCAATTACTATCTTGTAATGCGCTAGTAACTGCCCTGAAATACATAGGCATAATATTTGCAACAAACAAAGAGTCATTTTCAGAGAATTTAGTATGCTCTGTATAAGAAAGCCAAGTATTATTAGAATCATTTTCTAGAGGGAAAAACCTAAAAATACCACCACTAAAAACTGTAAAGCAAATATTTATTCTTTCATCAACCTTAATTATACCTTTCTCATATTCTGATCGCTTAGCTGGTAATTTAGCATATGCATCTTCAACCAAAGTTGCCAAAAGATAATGTCCATTTTCTCCAAAAAAACTATTAAATGAAGTTCTAATAGATTTTGATTTTAAATCAGTATTACCAAGTAATGTTCTAATTTTTGGATGAGCTACTTTTATAATACTATCTTTACTCCAAGCAACAGGGTCATTCATCATTCCTACTATTACTTGGGTTGCAGAAAAATCATTGAATTTATCTTTTCCGTATATCTTTCTTAAAAATTCAGAGCACAAGGTATGAGCAGGTTTCAAACGCCCTCCGTTATCTTGAACAACTAAACTCTCAAAACGAGCAGCATGTTCGGCATTTACAACATCATCAATAGCATATGTAGGTGCAGAAAACAAAAAAGGAATAAAAAGTAAAACTGCAGATTTATTCAACTTTTTTAATTTTTGAGTTAAACTATTAAATCGTGTCTTTTTAGTAAGAAAAACTAGAATCATTCCTAGAGTCATTAACGCATAACCAATATAGGTAATAAGCGTACCCCACCAATCGTGATTTACCGATAGTATTGTCCCTTTTTCATCTTTATCATAAGACGATTGAAACAAACGAAATCCACCATGTTGCAATACATTATTCATAAAAATTCTATGTTCAGCTTCTGTATCATTTTCTAAAATACTAATTTCGGCAGCATAAGAAGACGGACTCATAGAACCGGCATATCTGTCTAACTGAAAATCACGCAATTTTACATGAAAAGGAACCGTATAATATTTTGAGCCATAAGACAATTTAAAGTTCAAATTATCCATTGCAAACACCTCATTATCTCCTTGATAACCCTTTCCTCCATATAGAGTAATTAGCTTTTGTTCCCCATTTGTGTTTACTTTAACAATTAAGGCATCCTCTGCCCCATCATCCATTACATTAGATGTGCTTATTGGCTGCATTTTAGCGTTTTCCAATATTTCTTTCAATACAAAATTAAGCTCATTAGCAGTATGCAATGTTCTTCTGTTCATGTTAAAATCAGTAAGCTCATCATATTGATTAGTCGCACGCGTATCCATGCTCATAGTTTCCACATCATAAGGAGAATTACAAACAATTACACGAGCAACTGAACTCAAATTTATTGCTCCTTCCAATGGGTTATTAAAAGTAAATACCTCCCCTTTAATTACTCTTTGCTCCTTATCGTTTAAGTATTCTGATTGCATACCATTATCCCCAGGAACAACAATGTGCAACATAGTAGTTCCTCCAGCAATATTTGTAAATAAAGAATCCTTTACATTGGGTAAAAACTCTACTCCCTCAATTTCAATATCATGATCTTTATAGTCCAATTTTAAAGAAAAATCACTACTTGTTATTCCTGATAAAAATAATTTTTCAGCATGGTTAAGTTGATGTACTTTGTCATTAATATGAATTTGCAAGAAAGTATCATCAGAAATAAACTGATTTGTACTCTCCCCTTCACGAATGTGCATCATCCCTTCATAAGAAATATAACGCGTAATTCCAGCCCCAATTAAAATAAGGATAAAAGATAAATGAAAAGTAAGTGAAGCTATCTTTTCCAACCTAAATAACTTATACTTAATTACATTATTTATCAAGTTATATGTAAGTAAAGCCAAAATCATTTCGAACCACCAAGCATTATAAATTAATGCCTTTGCTGATGTTCTTCCAAAATCGTTTTCAATAAAAGTTGCATAACCAATTGAAAATGCAAATAATAAGATGAGCATACTCATTAATTGCATGGAAGAAAGAAACTTTATTATTCTATTTATCATATCTGAAATTTATGCGGCAAAATTACGAATTATTATTAAGTTTGTGTTTAAATTATTTTAAATGAAAAATATAATTTTAGTGGGATCTGGTAATGTTGCTACGCACTTAGGAATTGCCTTACAAAAATGCAATTACCTGATAGCACAAGTGTATAGCAGAGAGATTGAAAACGCAAAAAAACTTGCCTTAAAACTAAATACCGATTTTACAAATGATTTAACCCAATTAAAATCAGCTGATTTAATAATTGTAAGTGTTAATGATGATGCAATTTTAAAAGTATTATCACAAATAAAAGATACTGCAATAGTACATACTTCCGGAAGTGTTGATATTGATGTTTTTAAAGGTGATTTTTCTAATTGTGGCGTATTCTACCCTCTTCAAACTTTTAATAAAGAAATAGATTTAACCATTTCAGAAATTCCATTTTGCATAGAAGGAAACTCATTAAGGTTTGAAAAACAATTAACTGCAATTGCAAAAACATTATCAAACAATGTAGTTATAATGGATTCTGAGCAAAGAAAACAATTGCATATTGCAGCCGTTTTTGCTTGTAATTTTAGCAATCAAATGTTTAGTATTGCTGATGAATTATTAGCTGAAAAAAATATTGATTTTGGAATTTTACTTCCTTTGATAAAACAGACAATTAGCAAATTAGATAAAAATAAGCCTAAAGCAGTACAAACTGGCCCTGCAAAACGCAAAGACACAAGTGTAATTCAGGAACATACTAACCTTATTCAAAGCAAAGAGATTAAAGAATTGTATCAAAAAATTAGTAGCCATATTATAAAAACACATGAATAATATTATTTCTTTTTTAAAATTAATTCGATTAAAAAATTTAATAATTGTTGCGCTCACACAACTACTTATTAAGTTCAGTTTAATTAATCCTTTTTTGGATAATTTTATACTTTCAAACAACCAATTTTATCTCTTGGTTTTAGCAACTGTTTTTATTACTGCATCTGGCTATATCATCAATGACATTTATGATGTAAAAACAGATAAAATAAATAAAGATGAAAAACGAATTATTGGAAAATTAATCAATTCTAGGAATGCAATTTCTTGGTATATATTTTTCAACTTAATTGGACTAGGATTAGGATGCTACATAGCTTACCTAGTAAAAAAACCACTACTCAGCTTAATCTTTTTCTATTGTATTTTTAGCTTATGGACCTATTCAAAACGCATGAAAAGCTCTTTTCTACTAGGGAATTTACAGGTTTCATTTTTAACAGCACTTAGTATTTTTAATGTTGCCTTATTCGATTTAATTCCTAATGGAATAAACAAAACCAATGGGGAAATAATGATTTTAAAAATAATCTTATTTTACACTGCATTCGCCTTTATCACTACTTTTATTCGTGAAATGATAAAAGACTTAGAGGATATAGAGGGAGATAAAAAAATACAAGCAAAAACACTAGCAATTACTTATGGAATTGACAAAACTAAATTGATTTCACTAGTATTTACAATACTTACATTTTTAGGAATTGCCTATTTTCAATACTTTCAATATAGTATCGCTAGTAGTGAATTTGAATACGAAATTTCTATTTGGGGAGTGAATAAAGTTGCAATCCTATATACTATTGTTATTCAATTATTTTTCTTGTTTTTAAGTATTAAAATTTATACTTCCAAAGTAAAAAATGACTTCTACTTCATAAGCCAACTCTGTAAATTTATAATGATAATAGGAATATTATCCATTCCGCTTTTCACTTATTTACACCTAAACTAAATGCCAAGCAAACTACTACAGAAATACACTATTATTTTAGGGTCAGCATCTCCAAGAAGGAAAGAACTTTTAACCGATATCGGACTAGATTTTAGCATCAAAACTACCGAAAAAGAAGAAGATTTCCCAGATAAACTAAAAGGGAAAGACATTGCAGAGTTTTTAGCCAAACAAAAATCAGAATTTCTATCAGAAAATTTAAAAACAACTGATTTACTAATAACGGCTGACACCATAGTTTCATTTAAAAATGAGTTATTAAATAAACCTCAAAATAAAAAAGAGGCATTTAATACGTTAAGCAAACTTTCAGGGAACACACATAAAGTAATAACTGGAGTTTCTATTAAAACCCTAAAAAAGGAAATTGTTTTTTCAACTACAACAATGGTAACTTTCAACCAATTAACAGAGGAAGAGATAAACTTTTACATCCATAATCACAACCCTTTTGATAAAGCTGGTGCCTATGGAATTCAGGATTGGATAGGGAAAATTGGAATTAAAAGCATTGAGGGTTCCTACTCAAATGTTGTTGGCTTACCAACATCAGAATTATACGAACGACTAAAATCATTTATTTAGGAAGTAAATTTCTTATCTTTGCGACAAAACCAAGTAAAATGCCAAAATCAATTTCAATTCTTAAAGTACTTTTATTTTTCATGATTATTCAAGGCTGTACTCCTATGAATAAAATCACTTATTTAAATGATAGCCAACTTGGCGAATGGGATGTCTCTCCTGTACCACCAAAACATCATTTAGAAATTGGGGATATCTTAATGGTAAAAGTAATTAGCAGGAATGAGGAATCTAATGATTTATTCAATATTGAGAATAATACCAATAGTGGAAACCCAACTCTAACAGCTGCAAACCTTTACTTAAATGGTTTTACAATAAGCCAAGAAGGAACAATTGACGTTCCTAATGTTGGAGAGATTTTTGTCCTAAACCAAACCTTGGAAGAGGCAGAAGAAACAATTCTTAAAAAAGCTGAAGATTATCTTATTAACCCCTTTGTAGTTGTAAAATTAGCCAATTTTGAATTCACTATTTTAGGGGAGATTAATGCGCCTGGAAATTACCCTGTTTATAAAGAAGGATTAACAATATATGATGCCCTTGCAATGGCAGGCGACATTTCTGACTATGGAAATCTAGCAAAAGTTAAAATTATTCGTTCGCATAAAAACAAAAAACAAGTATATCATATAGATTTAACAGACACTAATGTTTTAGCTTCTGACTTTTACTATCTACGAAATAATGATTTAATCTATATTCAGCCTTTACGATTTAAAGGATTCAGGAAATCACAATCACAAGTACTACTATCAACATTAACAACAATTGCTGTACTGTTTAATGTTTACCTAAAAATATCAGAATAAAATATGCAGGAAAAACAAGTGCCTCAAGAAGAAACAATTGACATAAAAGCCCTCATTTTAAAATACGCACAGTATTGGTATTATTTTGTGCTTTCTATTTTATTTTTCGGCGCCATGGCTTTTTTAAATAATCGCTATACAGTTCCTGAATATAGTGTTTCAACTACTCTTTTAATTAGAGATGATAACAATACCCAATTAGGAGCAGAGAATTTACTAGAAGGGCTGGAACTTTTTAGTGGGAAAAAGAATTTAAAAAATGAAATTGTAATTCTTAATTCTTATAGCATTTCTGAGCAACTTATTAAAGAACTAGATTTAGGTATTTCATATTATCAGCATGGATTCTTCCAAACAAATGAATTGTTTGGAAACTCCCCTTTTAAAGTTAATGTTGATTCTTTACATATACAATTAACAGGAGTAGATTTTCAACTAGTTGTACTGAATGAAAATGAATTTACTTTAACGGTATCTGCTTCTGACAAATTCCCTTTCAGCATCCAGAAACAGAAACTTCACAAGGCCACTATAGCTAATATTGACCTTGAAGAAACTTATCAATTTAATTCCATTATCGAAAGTAATTATTTTTCTTTTTCAATAGAAAAAACAAACTTCTTTAATAAAGAAAAAATAATCGAAAATGAAAAAGGATATTCTTTTAAAATGCATCAAACGGACAAACTTGCCCATAAGCTAATCCATGAAGTAATAATAAATCCTATTAATAAAGAAACCTCAATATTAAAATTAAACATAAAAGGAAGGACTCCAAAAAAGAATATAAAAATACTTAATAAACTTACTGAAATTTATATCCGAAGTGGTTTAAATGAAAAAAACTTAATGGCAATTAATACCATTAACTTTATTGACGACCAACTAAACATAATACATGATTCTTTAACTTATATAGAAAATAATTTAGAAGAATTTAGATCAACAAACCCAAACCTTTCTATTGTTGATAAAGATTATGGAACCTACTTTCAAAAACAGAAATTAGATAATACTTTATCCGAACAATCAGTAAATATTAAATATTACAACTCATTATTATCTTACTTAAAAGATGATAAAAATGCAAACAGCATTGTATCCCCAACCTCAATGGGAATAAGTAACCCTGAACTAAATAGTTTAATTAATCAACTCTTACAACTATATGCAAAGAAAGGAGAGCTTCAACTCACAACAACAAAAAAGAATCCTACTTATCTAGCTGTATTATCTCAAATAAATCATACTAAGGCAACCATAATTGAGAATGTAAGAAACTTAATTTCTTCTGCATCTATTTATGAAAAGGACTTAAAGAATAGAATAAATACTTTCACTTCAAGAATTAACAAATTACCTGAAGTAGAAAAAAATTATCTTATCCTAAAAAGGAAACATGAATACAATGAACAAACTGCTATCTATTTACAGCAAAAAAGATATGAAGCATCATTAGCAAAAGCAGGAACAGAATCAGATCATAAAGTAATTGACCCTGCAAGACTAGACAGTGAAAGACCTATAAAACCAAGAAAAAGTCTTGCTTATTTTATGGCTCTTTTATTAGGCTTAATTCTTCCAATTTCATTTATTTCTTTACGTGATTTTTTCAGTGATACTATAAAGGATAAATCTGACCTCTTAAACTGCACTAACATTCCTTTACTTGGACTTATTGGACACAGTGATAATGCAAGAAGTTTAGTTATTCCAACTTCCTCAAAATCAATTATTGCAGAATCCTTCCGTTCATTAAGAACAAACATTCAGTATTTAGCTGCTGACAAAGCAAAGAAAGTAATTACAGTTACTTCATCTATTGGAGGAGAAGGGAAAACATTTACGACCATGAACTTAGCTGCAATTTTTGCGCTATCTGGACACAAAACAATTTTAATTGGTGGGGATTTAAGAAAACCTAAACTGCATGAAGATTTTAAATTAGATGCAACAAAAGGACTTAGCAGTTACCTAATTAACAAATCAACTTTAGAGGAAGTTATTGAAAAAACTGAGATTGAAAGTCTGCATGTAATTAGCTCAGGACCAACCCCACCAAATCCTGCTGAATTATTAGATAGCCCTAAAATGCAAGATCTTATAAAAGAATTAAATAAAATATATGACTATGTAATTATTGACACCCCTCCTATTGGATTGGTTACAGATGGTGTTATTTTAATGCAACATGCTGATGTTAACTTATATGTGGTTAGGCATAATTACTCTAAAACTAAAGCTTTGAGTGTTATCAATAGCTTATACAGCCAAGGTCAAGTAAAAAATGTAAACCTTATCATAAATGATTTTAAGCATACTGCTTCTGGGTACGGATATGGGTACGGATATGGATACGGAACTTCAGGTTATGGTTATTATGAGGAGGAATAAACCCAGCAAAAACTACTAACTATTAGAAGCCCAATTTTATTGGGCTTTTTCTTTCTATAATCCTTTTATTTTTAGCAGTTTTGCAAAAAATTTAAAAGCATGAGCAACAAGAAAGGAACACCAGCAAATAAAATACAAGATTTACAATTTTTTGGAGAATTCGGAGGAGTAAATCCATCCATTGCAGATTCATCAACTTTTACCTATTTAGCAGGTAAAACTATGGGAGATGTATTTGAGGGAACCCAAGAGGGATGTTACCTTTATTCTCGTCATACTAATCCATCTACTTCTTATTTAGGACAAGCAATTGCAGGAATGGAGTACACAAAAGGAGCTATCCTTTCAGCATCAGGAATGGGAGCGATTACCACTACCCTATTACAATTATGTAGCACAGGTGATGAAATTATTAGTAGCCGTACAATTTATGGTGGTACTTATGCTTTTATGAAAAATTACTTACCAAAGTTCAACATTAAAACAACTTTTGTAAACACAACTAAACTTGAAGAAATTGAAAATGCAATTACTGACAAAACAAAAGTAATTTATTGTGAAACAATGAGTAATCCTTTATTAGAGGTTTCAGATATTAATGCTATTGCTGAAGTTGCAAAAAAACATGGTATTAAATTTGTAGTTGACAATACCTTTACTCCTATGATTTTTTCTCCAGCAAAAATGGGAGCTGATGTTGTGATTCACTCATTAACAAAATTTATTAATGGTACTTCAGATACTGTTGGTGGAGTTGTTTGTTCTGATGAAGAGTTTATTGGAAGTATGATTGATGTAAATTCAGGAAGTGCTATGCTTTTAGGTCCTACTATGGATGCTGTGAGAGCTGCAAGTATTCTTAAAAATATTCGTACACTTCACTTAAGAATGAAAAAACATTCTGAAAATGCTCAATACCTTGCTGAAAAATTCCAAGCTGATAATTTAAGAGTAATCTATCCTGGGCTTGAAAACCATCCTCAGCATGAGATGATGAAAAACAGCATGAATGACGGGTTTGGCTTTGGAGGTATGTTTGTTCTCGATACAAAAACTAAAGAAAAAGCAAATACTTTAATGGAAGAAATGCAAAATAACAACCTTGGTTATTTAGCTGTAAGTTTAGGGTTCTACAAAACATTATTTTCTGCACCAGGTCTATCTACTTCATCTGAAATACCTGAAGAAGAAAGAGAGACAATGGGGCTTTCTGATGGATTAGTTCGTATCTCAATCGGACTAGATAATGACATTCAAAGAACTTACAATACTATGGTAGATTGCATGAAGAAGGTTGGGATTTTATAGATCAATGTTATAAAATCTTAACTTAGTACAACATCAATTTTTCTTTTATCTTTACCATCTTAAAACAATAAAATGTCGGATAAAAAAACACCTTACTTCTTTGCTTTACTCCCAATACTAGTACTAATTATCTTACTTGCCTACAATGTATTTCTTTATGGAGACAATTCTCTTGGGGGAGCCAATCAATTAGCATTATTATTTGCAGCAGCAACTGCATCAATAGTAGGAATAAAATTTGGATCCAAGTGGAAAACTATCTTAGATGGAATTAGCAAAAGTATTTCGAGTACTACTCCATCATTAATAATTCTATTACTTATTGGAG
>Ga0206679_10002690_pt1 | contig 13983 bp, 13 predicted proteins | sample M110012015metaG_FD_155464 | JGI IMG/M metagenome (GOLD analysis project Ga0206679, IMG submission 155464) | Ammonia-oxidizing marine archaeal communities from Monterey Bay, California, United States - M1 100m 12015 | ecosystem: Environmental > Aquatic > Marine > Intertidal zone | place: USA... | reverse complement strand
TTATTTGGGGGTTTTTTTTCCAATATAAAGGTGTTATGGAATTGCCAATGTTTATTTATTTATGGGGTGCTATAGTTTTTACAGCTATGTCAATTATTGGGTTTTTCGAATGGAAAAGGTGAGTGTAGAAAAATTAATTAGAGATAAAATCCAATAATATTTTATTAAAAACAGTTTTTCTTTCAATATGGGGCATATGACCAGTATTGGGAATGATCTCTAACCTAACATTGTATCCTAAATGTTTTTTTAGATTAATAGCAGTTCTTAATGGAACTAAAGTATCTTTTTCTCCCCATACTAATAAAATGGGTATATTACTTTTATATATACGTTCTTTAAGATAATACTGATCATTTTCAAATGTGTCGATCAAGAGTTTTCGTTCTTTTGAATGAAAAGTATAAAGAGTATTATAGATGTCTTTAAATACGATCTTCGGAAAGTACTTTTTTTTATAATTAATAAGGTCAAATAATCTTTTTAATTTTATATAATCATCAGGAATAAGGACATCTGACTTTTTAGAGACTTTAAAATCAGCAATTATAGTTTTCCAGCCATCATTATAAACATATTTTACAGGAGAATTGGTAATAAATAATTTTTTTATTTTAAAGTTATTTGCGTGAAGTAATTCAAATGCTATTGCGCCACCATAAGATGTGCCTCCGATAATAAAACAATTAATATCTAGATATTTTAAAAGACTAGTTAAAGCTTCAACTTGGTCGCTAATATGAAAAGTTTTATTTTTTTTTGTGGAGTCGCCAAAATATAATAAGTTGGGGATTAATATTTTATATTTTTTACATAATGTTTTAATTTGTTTCCTCCAGGAATATTTTCCATTAGGTCCAAAAGCATGGAGTAAAACAACAGCAGGTTTATCTTCTTTACTTATCCAATATTCTATAACGCATTCCCCTAAATCAACTTTATGAAATTCAAGACCATTTTTTTTAAATGATAGATCAGTAAGTTTATCAAAAAGGTTAAATGGAGTGATTTTCATTAACGGAATTTAATTTGAGTTAAAATACTGAATGCTTTGTTTATATTTTGAGTCATATTTAATATACATTCCTAAATTTCCAGTCATTATTTTTTCATATTTTTTTAATAGATCCCTTCCTTTTTCAGGGTTAATAAATTTATTTTCGACCTCATATTCTTTTATAATTATAGTTTCATTATTTTTTAGATAAACAAATGTTGAATAATCTAATGAAGATTCAAATAACCAATTAAAATTCAAATTTTCTTGAAAAAATAATGGTGTGTTGGCCTTGATTCTTCTATTGAATTTTAATTTCTCATTTACAGTATAAGTGCTATCAATATATATATGTGCTCTTTTTCGAATAGAATTACCAATTAGAACAGGCACAAAGCTTTTAATTTTATTATCATTAAAAGTTAAAGAATCTATATAACGAAGTCGTTGGAATGGGGCAATAGCCCCGCTAGATTTTACTTTAATCCATTCTTTAATTAAGGATAAGTTTTTATGAAAGGAAATAGAGTCTTTTTTATTTGATAATTTAGAATAGAGATTAAAAATAGTATCCAAAGCATGTGTCAAAGGGATCCATTTGTTGTTTTGTTTAATATTGTAAAAGTCTAGTTCTTTTTCTTCAATTTCCATTCTAATTTCTTTTACTAAAGTCATTTCATCTTTTAGCTGAAAAGTATAATTTGTTATACTGTCATTAAAAATTCTTTTTCTGAACCGTAAAGAATATCCCATTTCATATAGATCCTTTTCATCAGTGTCAATATATAGATCGAAGTATAGATATGATGAATGATAAAATGAATTAAAGTGTTCTTGATTTTTAGTAACAACAATAAAGTCTTCAAAAGTTATGTTTTCTGGAAGAGCAAACTTTTTCTGCGTTTCTAACCCTTGACCGAAAAATTGCATAAAAAACAATAATGACAAACAAACAATTAATGTTCTTTTAATATCCATAATTTCTATTTCTTCCTTTTTTCTTTTTAAAACTTTCAGGGTTATCGTTTTTTTTGTAATCGACTATTAATTTCCCTTTTTTAATTATGGTTCTACCATTTTTTATAATGGTTAGATTTCTATCATAACTAATAGGGTTAGGATCGTCTAAACCGAATGATTTTATAATTGAAGCTCTCCTTGAAGCAAGTTTATTAAAATAAAGCTCTTCAATTGGATAGGGCCATTTGGCTTTAGACACACATTTTCGCAAGGTTAAGCTGTCTAAAGCTAAAATTTTCTTTGCCATCCATCTTAAGTCATTATAATCAGCGTTTAGATAAGAATTTGAAAACTCATTTATAGGGTTTTTAATGCAAATCTTGTTCTTTTTTTTGACAACTACCTCCCAAGAAAAATCATTTACTAAACCAACTTTAAAATCTGCTGCTATGAAGCTAAATGAAACTCCAAAACTTGTCCCGAGATCTGAAAATACTGCCGAAACATTGTAATTGTAATTGCCATCGTGTACTGTAGTTAACAATGTATTTTCTTTTCTTGTGTCCCAATTTCCAACAAATGCATGAAGTAACAAAGCTCCTCTTAATTCTAATCTTTTATAGTTGTATAGTTTGTTAGGAAGAAATGTTCCTAATCTTTTTACTCTATCTGGCCTAGCTTCTATACCACATTTAATAAAAGTAACATATTCGTCACCTATATAATAACTAAGATTATTGTTTGCTAAAACCATTTGTTGGTCTATAACTCCTTTTTTTAACATAAAAGGTTCTAGGTTAATATTGTATATATGATAAATACTATCCTTTAATTGCTCCCAATTATTTATTGAAGTTGTACCATCAAAAATTAACATTAGTTTCCCATTTTTATAACAATATGGATGATCTACATCATAACCCACTGCTGCAAAAATTCTTGATGCCGCTATGTCTGTATGCACTTCATCTCCCCATTTTAAAGACCATTCGTCATCAAGATTAAGGTCATAGGTTCTTATTTTAGGTGCTGATCCAGTATAGCTAAGTTTTTTAAAGATAACTACCATTTCTTTTTTGGTCTTTATATCTTTCAGCTTACTTAACTTTTTAAACTCCTTATGTTTTTTTTCATTAATTTGTTTCCAATAAACAGAGTTATTTGCATTTTTTTCTTGTGTTGGTAAAATTGAATATTGCATTAACTTTTTACTTCTTATTGTATTTTTTGACATTTCAACTTTTTGTTTTTTAGTTGGGAAAGGCGCTAAATTGTTTTTAGATTTTTCAATAATTGATTGTTTTAAGTATTCCAACTCAATAATTAAATTTAGGATAGTATCGTTTATTTTTATTTCATCTAAAGCATTTTCTTCTAGTTTTTCACTTAAATGCTTAATATGTCTTATAAATGCTTTTCTTCTTTTTGCAACACGAATTCCGTTTACGTGCGTAATGTCTCTATTTGTAAGTAGGTCAGTTACTTTTCTTAATGTATTTATTGATACAGAAGTATCTTCTATATAATTACTAATTAATGGAATTTGATCCTTTAAAAGAAAAGAAAATGATTTTTCCTGAGATAAACTCACACAACAAATCATTGTACATAATAATAGTGTTAGATGTCTGAGCATTTAATTTTTTTATTAAATTTAATGAAAACCAAATTGTAATGAGATTCTTTAATAATAAGGTATTAACTTTTTCTTTTCTTTTAATTCAATTTATCAACCCATTTTATTCTCAGGAAAATGAATTTAAGTTAAGTGATAAAAAATTTCGTTTAGAAATAGAGCCAGCAAGCTTTTTTTTAAGAGGAGCTGCAGCTAGTTTGTCATATGTGTTGGACAAAAAGAAAAACTGTAATTTAGGGATATATCTATTGAGTTTAGATGTTCCGGACTTTAGTAAGAAAGGGATTTTTGAAAATGTAAATGATGACACTGATGTTCGAATTGGATTCGAATTTGCCGTTATTGGTAAATATAAATTGAATTTATTTAAAAATAAAGAAAGCAATCCATATATAGGTTTTATCTGTGGATGGGAATACTTTGATATTAAACAACCATATGACACCGAATCTTTTAGAATCTCAACATGGATTTTAACACCATTCCTAAGTCATGAAATATACATTTATAAACAGATGTTGTACGTTAATCCACAGCTGAGGGGAGTATTATATTTTGGCACAAAACATGAACTTCCTAACAGAGATGAACAATTGACCAATTCTTATTTATTACCTCAACTATCTATTGGTGTAAGACTTTAAATTTAAGGTAATATTGATATAGAAACATCAAAAATAAAAGCAAAAACCGATGAAAGCCAGTTCTTCACAAAAGTTTGATGTAGCAATATTGGGAGGTGGAATAGCAGGTTCATTATTTGCACTTAATTTAAAAAAAAAGCACCTTCAATTTCAATCTTAATTCTTGACAAAGAAGAGAAATTCAGACGAAAGGTTGGTGAGGCTACAGCTGATGTGTCATCAATATTTCTTAAACAATTAGCAATAGATCATCTGCTTTCTAAACAAACAAAAAAAACAGGATTACGATTTGTTTTTAATGAAGAAGAAAACGCTAATAAAAAAGAAATTACTGAATTTGCAAGTCCATCTTTCAATTCAATAGCTAATGGATACCATTTAAACCGTTCAATTTTTGATTTCGAATTATTATTAGAATGTAAAAAAAGGGGAGTTACTGTTTTATGTCCAGCAGAAATGAAGGATGTGAATTTTAACAATTCGAATTGTGTTTTGAAAGTTTCTCAAAAAGGAATTACTTCTACTTTAGAGGCTACCTGGTTCATAGATGCTTCTGGAAAATTCAGATTTATTAAGAATAAATTCAACTGGGTAGATGAAAAGATAACATTAAATACAGGGGTAATTTCTACTCACTATACACATTTATCTCCAAACTCTTACCGGGAAAGAGAAGACACTTCTTATTGGAAAAAAAACGCTATCGGACCAAAGTCCTATAGTACAACTCATTTTTTAAAATCTAGTTCATGGTGGTGGCTTATTAAATTAGATGAACACACTACTAGTGTTGGAGTTGTTTATGATAAAAATAAAATAAAATTTAGCGACACAGAATTATATTTTAATCAATCAATAAGTAACGATAAGCACTTATCTGAAATAACAAAAAATGCGAAAAGGTCTAAGCTCATTCATGTAGATTCTTTACCACATGTATGTACTAAAATGCATCAGGATAATATTGCGGTAATTGGTGATGCAGGAGCATTTATTGATCCATTGTTTAGCCCTGGTTTAGATTTAATAAGTCATCAGAATGAATATCTAGTAAGTTTGATTTTAAATTATTTTAAAAAAGGAAAAAAAGATGCTGCTGCATGGAGAAAATATGAAAAGGAATTTGTAAAAACTTATTTAGACAGGGCACATGTATACACTAGGTTATACAACTTTATGCATTCGTATGATTTATTTTCTAATGCAACTCAATTGCTGTTTTTTGGCTATCAATCCTTTACTGTTTTGCCTTTAAAATATTTTCCTAAAAGCATAAAAAACCCCCTTCGATTTCATAAAATTGATGGATGGTTTGTTAAAATGATTTTAAGAAGATATGAAAGAATTGCAATAAGGAGAAAAAATGAAAAGAGGAAATCTACTAGTCTAAAACAACCAGTCTCTTATTCTACTGTTAGAATTCCTAATGGATTTTATTACTTTATTAAACCTATTCAATTGATGCTATTATGGATGTTTAATTATATTAAAATTGAAGCAACAGAATTTTTATATCTAATAAAAAAATAGAGGCAACGATTGAAAATCAAATTATTCAAACCTTAATCCTAATCTTTTGTGCTCTGCCTTCATTTTTCTTTAAAGTTTTATCAGACGAATTTATCGTGTATTTAATTATCACTTTTCATATTCTTTGCAGATCTAGCTACTATATATTGTACTAATGACATAGGAAGCAATTTAATTGCTCTTAAAGATAATCGGTTCTTAAATCCAGGCACAATTACCGCCTGACCTTTTAAAGTACGATTTATTGCTTTTTTTGCTACCTGTTCAACATTAGTGACAGAGATTTTAAAAAAGAAACCTCCAGAAGCAATTTGATTTCTCACCACTTTATTAGTAGGTGTAGCTCCAGGCTGTAGGACACTAACACTTATATTATAGGGCTTTAATTCTTCCCTTAAAGCTCTAGTAAAACTTTTCACATATACCTTTGTGGCTGCATAAATTGTTTTATAGGGACATGGAAAGTTAGCGATCATACTAGCACTATTTAATATGTAGGAAGGTGCGTTCTTTTTTAATTCAGGAATATAATAATGAGTTAAATTAGTTGTAGCTCTAATGTTAAGGTCTAACATTCTATTTACATATTCATAAGAGTAATCTTCAAAAGGTCCAGCCCCTCCAAAACCAGCATTGTTGATCAAAAAATCTACAGCGTAATTATTGTTTTTTGTCCAGTTATAAATATTTTCTGCTGACTTTATTAACGTAAGATCACATTCAAAATAGTCGGTTTCAATGTTATATTCTTTAGCTATATTATCGGCAATGTTTTCCAAATTTTCATTTGGAAGAGATACCAGCAAAACGTTTCTCCCCCTCATTGCACACTCCACAGCCATCTGCTTCCCCATTCCTTGACTAGCTCCAGTAATTAAAGTGTATTTTTTCATCATTATTAATATTCAAATTCAATATATAGTAAAATTATCATAGATTAAGAGGAAAATATTGAATTTTAGCTTTATTTGTTGTTTGAATATGAGTTTAGAATTAAGTAGAATGATGTATTTTTTATAGTTTAATAAACCTAAATAGGGCTTTGAAAAACCGATTAAAAGAATATATAATAATTAATTATAAAGAATTAGTCTTTGTAGTTAGCATTGTATTGCTTTTTTTATTTCATTTTTCTTTTTTAAATGCAGATCCTGATATAGATGTGTCTTTTTCAAGAGGAGCATGGACAGATGAGGGCCTGTATACTTCTCAAGTAAAAAATGCAATAATCAAAGGGGAGGTTAATATCATGGAGTCTTCATGTATGACAATCACACCTCTTTTTTCAGTAATAAATTTTATACCATATAAAGTTTTTGGATGGTCCTCTTTAGTTAGCAGATTAACAGTATTAGCATGCTGTTTAACCATAATCTGTTTTATGTTTTTTAAGTTTAAAGAACTTCAAAACACAATATTATTTTTAATTCCCATTCTACTTATAGAAGAACATATTTTTCATTTTCTACATTATAGTCTTGCAGATGGTTTAGCTACTTTAATGATTTTTCTTGGTTGTCATTTTTTATATAAGTCTATTATTGAGCAAGAGAGAAAAAATTGTTTTTATTGTACATTGTTTTTCACATGTAGCTTTCTTTTAAAGTTTCAGTTCTTTTATGTTGTATTAATTATTCCAATATTTCTTTTATTATGGTTTATTTATCAGGCCAGCAGAAAAAAGAAATTAGGTTTTAGCATCCAAAAATTACTAGTAAGCTTTAGCATTGCAATAGCTGGCTTTATTTCATTTTATATTCTATTCTGGTATTTACCTAATAAAGAGATGATAGATCTTGTTTTAGAAAACTCTACAAATACTAGAGCTATTCAGGTTGAGCATTTAAATGTATTTGGAATTATTATTGACTACTTATTAAACATTAAAAACTTTTTTATTAGATCATTGGATTCAGCACCAGTAGTTATTGGGTTTTTAATTTTCTTACCAATAGGGGTTTCCTATTTATTTTTCACACAAACTACAAAATTTTATCAAATCAATTTTTTGATTAGTCTCTCTTGGATTATAGTTGAAATGCACAAATTCTCAATGAATTACTTGCCAACAAGGTATTTACTAAGTCTTTATTTTGCTATGGGGTTACTTATTGTTATTGTTTTTTGTGAATCTTTTAGTCAATTATTCAATAAGCAAAAGGTCCATAAAGTAGTATTTTCCTTTTTATCAATAGCCTTAATATCACTGACTTTTATTAATTGTATGGAGGTTAAGCAGTCTTATGAAAGAAGGTCATTTGACATTGAGCTTACAAATGCATATTTCAATCAATATAAATTTGAAGATAGGCCAATAATGGGGTCCTGGGCATCTTCATTAGCTAGAGATAGCAGAGTAACAACTATACCTTTTTTTGAAGATTATATCAACCATATAAATATTATCAAAAGGTTCAATCCTAAGGTTATAATATTTGAAGAAATAGAAGAGAATGTTTTACTTAAGGATAATATAGCTATTTATGAAATAGCTGATTCTGTGATTTCTAGGAAAGTTGGTATATATGATTTAAAAATAGCATGGTTACCTTAAAGTGATTTTGAGGCAAGCATAAATTATTAATTTTAAAGGAAAACTATACTTAAAGAAAAATGAAAACCATTATTTATATATTATTTATCGGAATTATCATTACTTCATGTAATAATGACAATGAATCATCAGAGATGAATGAGCAAACTCAAAAAACTAAAGAAGTCAATGAGCCAATGACATTGATACCGGATGTGAATTTTGAAAATGCTTTAATTCAATTAAATTATGATAATACTCAGGACGGAAAAGTAGCTACTTCAAGTGTTGCGTCATTAACTAGCTTAAATATAAGCGCGAACGGAATTTCTGATTTAACAGGTATTGAGGGCTTTAAAGGTTTATTAAAGCTAAGATGTAGTAACAATAAATTAAAACACATCGATCTTTCAGGTAATTCTTCTTTAGAAGAATTGGATTGTAGTAGAAATGAAATTTTGGAATTGGATTTGTCCTCAAATTTAATGCTAAAAAAAATAGATTGTTCAAGAGGTCTTATTGAAAGCTTGAATCTGCAACAGAATAAGCTACTAAAAGAAATAGATTGTTCTAATAATCAATTAGCTGATTTGGACCTTACAGCTAATATTGCCTTAGAGGATTTAAATTGCACAAAAAACAATTTAAATAAGTTAGGGGTTAGTGAAAATATTAATTTAAAGAAGATGTCCTGTGGTAATAATAATATTTCTGAAATTGACATTTCAAATAATACTGCATTAGAGTTTTTAAATTGTTTTCCAAATCCTGGAAATTGGTGTGTTTATTGGTCATCAGAGATTCAAAAGAAAGTAAATAAAAAATAATGTTTAATTTTAATAAAATCATAAAATCATGAAAAAACTATTTATTTTACCACTAACATTTTTATTATTTGTTGCATGTGGAGAAGCAGAAGAAAAGGAAATTTCAGAAACCAAATGTTCTTGTGAGAAAAAATTGAAAGAAATAACTTCTAAAATGGAGCAAGAAGATGCAGATGATGAGGCTATTGCAAAAGAGATTGAGGAGTTAGATGCCGCTTGCAATGAAGCAGCTAATAAGGATAAAGCGGCATTTAAGGATTGCTAAAGTTTAGGTGAATTTTTAGGGTATATTTTTGAGAATAACCAACCAAAGAATATTGAGATGGCAAAGGAAGGAGCTAGCACATCTAGCTTTTCAAAATATATACCAATGCCATCTAATGGCTGAATAATAAATTTAAAAAACGGCACACATAAAAAGCCGGAAACCATAGAAGCAATGGCGCCTGCTTCTGAATAGGATTTCCAGAATAGCGATAAAATAATTACTGGACAAAAGGTGGCAGCAATGCCAGAAAAGCCAAATATAACAAACCAGAAAATAGTTCTGTCTGGAGAATTAATGGCCACTATCATTGCAATAATCAATGACAATAGAGCAATAGTAAGGGTGACGTATCTAGAAATTTTGGTAAGCTTTTTCTCGGTAATTTTTGGAGCTAAGATTTGCTGATAAAAATCTCTTGTTATGGCACTGGAGGCAACAATGATTAAAGAGTCTATGGTTGACATTATTGCAGAAAGCACAATAGCGATATAGATAGCAACAATTGTTAATGGAAATAAGTTTTCAATCATTTTTATAAGCACCCCCTCACCTCCTTCTCCAAGAATTGATTCAGGATCTTGACCATACTCTGTAAATAAATACCTACCTAATAATCCAATACTAACAGCAGCAGCGTCTGTAATTAAGGTAAAGAGAACAGCCACCCATTTTCCATGATCTATTTCTTTGGTATTTTTTATAGAAATGAAGCGTACATAGATCTGAGGGGATCCTAAAAAACCTAAGCCGATCATACTGAATCCGAGCAAGGTAAAAACAGTCATCCATATATCATCGTTGCCTCCCCAAATATTGGTTAAGTTGGGATCTATAGAATGGAGCCCATTTATTACTTCTGCTCCATTATCTAAGGTCCACCATCCTACAAGAGGTAATGCAATTAGCCCAAGCAGCATGAGTATTCCCTGAAAAAAATCGGACCATACAACAGCAACAAATCCTCCTGTAAAAATATAGGCCATCACAATAACGAATCCCAATATGGCACCTCCATAGTAATTCATGTCGAGTAAGGATTCAAAGGCCTTACCAGTTGCATCGATCTGAGCACTTACATAGATGATTACAAAAATAGTAAGGGCTGATGCTGCAATGATCCTAAGGGTATGTTTTGTTGATTGAAAACGGCTCTCTAGATAATCAGGAATGGTCAAGGATTGATATTTATCAGTGGCTTTCTTGAATCGCTTTGCCATTAAAAACCAGGAGATACCCACCCCTAACACCTCTCCAAGGACAATCCAGTAAGCAGATACTCCAGCGATAGCTCCCATCCCAGTTAAGCCCAACAATAACCACCCAGATTCTCCTGTAGCTCTAGCAGAAAAAGCGACAGCCCAGAATCCTAATTTTTTTCCACCCACATAATAATCACTGACTCCTTTGATTTTTTTTGAGGCGTAAATACCAATCAAAAAAAGGATGGCAAAATAAATAAACAGTACACTTAGCTTTATGACCATATGAATAGAGCGCTTTCTACTAAAGTAATAAATCCTAATTTGTGCCTATTTATTATATTCGTTTTAATTCTATTAAAAGCAAATGAAAGATTCAGTTCAAAAGGCTATTGTATTGACAGGTTTAGAAGTGCTAGCTAATGACAGAGATCTTCAGCACTCAATAAAAGGAAATATAGGTTATTTATGTCATGCAGCTTCAATAGGTTCTGATTATGAGCATGGAATTGATTTGCTAAAAGGTTGTTTTGGCTCTAGGCTTAAGAAATTATTTTCTCCCCAGCATGGTCTTTATGCAGAAGAGCAGGACAACATGATAGAATCGGATCATTTCTTTCATCCTTTTTATCAGCTTCCGGTATATAGCTTGTATTCAGAAACTAGAAAACCCACCGCTGAAATGTTACAAGGGTTAGATTGTGTGTTGGTAGACCTTCAAGATGTAGGTACTAGGATCTATACATTTATTTATACCATGTCTTTAATGATGGAAGCATGTGGAGAAAATGGAATTAAAGTGATTGTCTTAGATCGACCTAATCCAATCAATGGAAATGATATAGAAGGAAATATGCTTGACCCTGCATTTAGCTCTTTTATTGGGTTGTACCCAATGCCTATGAGGCATGGCTTAACTATAGGAGAGGTGGCATTAATGGCCAATCAATTTTGGGGTGTAACATGCGAATTAGAGGTAATAAGCATGAAAGGCTGGGAAAGAGGCATGAATTTTTATGATACTGGATTGCCGTGGGTATTGCCTTCCCCTAATTTACCTACTATCATGGGCTGTTTCGTTTTTCCAGGTTCAGTTCTTTTTGAAGGCACTCATTTATCGGAAGGTAGAGGAACTACAAGAAGTCTGGAGATCGTAGGTAGTCCAAAGCTGGACAGCTTTGCTATGTTGAAAGAATTAGAAAGCGAATATAATAAAGTAGGATTGGAAGGATTTGCTTTAAGGCCATTGACCTTTATCCCTACATTTAACAAACATGTTGGAACGGTGTGTAATGGCTTTCAGGTCCATCCAACTGAGCTAGAAAAATTTCAACCCTGGAAGGTAGGTCAACTATTGTGTCAAAAGTTATATCATTATATGGGAGATGATTTTAGGTGGAAAAACCCTCCTTATGAATATGAATACAAGCTCATGCCTATAGATATATTAAATGGTACTGACCAGCTAAGGTTATGGGTTGAGAATAATGGTTCTTATGATGAGCTTTGTTCATTAGAAGAAGAGGGGCAAGAAGAATTTATAATAAAAAGAAACGAGGTCTTACTTTATTAAACTTAGCAACCCTCAAATTTAAAATCGATGATTTCCCATTTACCACTTGATTCATCATAGATGAAGGTGAAGTTGAAATCAGAAACATGATCAGATCCTTCGCACTGAAAAGCACCTATAACCCGAGCAACTTTTTGATTATTTTTTTCTGCAGTCCCATTTTTAACCTCACTGATCTCTACATTTCCAGGTTTATTAAGGTTCCATTCTTGAATTAGCTGAGGCATTAAAGCATTAAATTCTGTATTGTTTAAAATAGCTTCATTGAAATAGCTTTCATATCCAATATCTGGATATTTTTCTAAGGAAATTAATGTATTTTCAACCAGCTCTTTTGCTGATTCATTGTTTAGAGAAGTCTCTTGTGGTTCATTGTCTCCACACCCAGTAATGAGCAGTAAAACAAAAAGGATAGGTGTTAATTTTTTCATTTGACTAAAGTAATAAATTATGCATGTTATTATTTAAAAGTATATATTGAAAGATATAGTAGTATTATTAATATTTTCTTTTGATGATTAAATAATGACATATTATAGAATTACCAAACTAATTATTTCATCTTCATTAATATGGATATTCTATAGATTATTTTATTTTCAAGCAGTCCAAAAACTTGATTCAGATTTTATTGCACATATAAATAGAATTGACCCAATAATTAGCGGAGAATATTATTTCCCACATTCCTTTTTCCATTATATTGTTCATTATACGACTAATTTAGTTTCGTTTTTTCTTGAAAATACAAATCATGTACATCTTGGCTTTTGCATAGTAATTTTATTCATTTTTCTTTTAATAGAAGTAGTAGAAAAAATAATTCAAAAGACCTGTCCCAAGACAAATAAAGTCAGTGCATATTTATGGTCAATAGCAATGTTATTCCCTGTTGCTATATATGTCCAGCCATTTAATGAAAATATATATTTAGGGCAATGGAGCCCTAACACTTGGCATAGCCCTACAATGTTTATGGTAAAACCACTTGCATTGATATCTTTTTACTTAGTAATTAAAATTATAGGCAATAGAATAAATAATCCTTTTGACAGAACTCCAATATTATGCTCTTTTATGCTAATGATAAGTATTTGGGCAAAGCCATCTTTTGCAATTTCATTTATACCAGCAACTGTTTTATTTTATTTTCTTTTTAGAAAAAAAGATAAAATTAAAGTAGCAACAATTTTCTTGATATTAATTCCCGGAACCGTTTTATTAGGATATTTTTATTTGAAAACATATTATTTCACACTAAGTGCTACTTCTGACATGAAGGACAATATTATTATTGACCTTTTTGGAGTAACCTCATTATACACTAAAAATGTATTCATCTCTCTTTTATTAGCTATTGCTTTTCCGCTGTCTATTTTATTAGCTGACTATAAAAAGGTATTAAAAAACAAATACCTCATCTTGGGCTGGTTGAATGTCGTTATTGCATATGGCTTATCTATATTGTTTGCTGAAAAATATAAATTTGACCAAGCTGCTTTTGCCTTTGGTTATGGTGTTGCGCTATATATATTATTTATATTTAGTACAACCTATTTTATTAATAACTTCAATCAGGAAAGAGGCATAACAAAAAAAGGTTTGTTTTTGATGACCATATTTAGCTTACATTTTTTATCTGGAATTTTCTATTTGTATAGATATTTCACACAAGGTGTTTATAATTAGAAATTTTTCTTACTTTTTATAATGTACTTCCACCGGGACTCGAACCCAGATCTGTTGCTTAGGAGGCGACTGTTCTATCCTGTTGAACTATGGAAGCAAAATGCAAATGTAAGACTATCTTATAGTA
>Ga0206679_10002688_pt1 | contig 13989 bp, 13 predicted proteins | sample M110012015metaG_FD_155464 | JGI IMG/M metagenome (GOLD analysis project Ga0206679, IMG submission 155464) | Ammonia-oxidizing marine archaeal communities from Monterey Bay, California, United States - M1 100m 12015 | ecosystem: Environmental > Aquatic > Marine > Intertidal zone | place: USA... | reverse complement strand
ACTTTTCATTTCCCTGAGGTCTTAATTAATGAAGTTACGAGTGCTGTTACGGATGAAGAAACCAAGTGTCCAGAATACAAGGTTGTTGCTGTTGACGTCTTAAAAGCTTCCTAAACTTACCATCGAAATGAGTTTGTATGACTCACTTCTAATAGCGTCTTTTTATAGCGCTTTTGTTTAGGATTCTTCCAGCAATTTCCTCTATTGAGGTATGGCTCGTGTCAAGAAATGGCACTTGATTCTGTACAAACATATCTTCTGCTAGTTTGATTTCTTTACGGCATTGGTCGATTGAAGCGTAGCCACTGTTTGAACGCCTTTCATCACGAATATTCTGCAGACGAACTGGGTTGATGCTAAGTCCAAATAGTTTATTTTTGTTCTTTTGAAGAATTGTGGGAAGTTTTATTGTTTCTAGATCTTCCTCTATCAGTGGATAGTTTGCTGCAAATATCCCATATTGCAAAGCAAGAAACAGACAAGTTGGGGTTTTCCCAGAACGAGAAACGCCTGTTAGTATAATATCAGCTCTGTCATAGTTCTTTATATTGAGGCCATCATCACAACTGAGTGCGTAATTAATGCTATCGATGCGATTTCCATAGTTATTTTCATCTGTCATGCTGTGAAATAAGCCCACAGTTTGAGATGATTTAGTGCCAAGTGTTTCTTCTAGTTTGGAGATAAAAGTTTCAAAAAAATCGAAGAAAATACCGCCACTACTGATTAGTAACTGTCGATACTCTTTTGAGATTTGAGTACTAAAAATTAAAGCAGGTCGGCCATCAGCCTCAGAAGCCTCCTTAACTTGATTTGCAGCATGTTTTGCCTTTGAAGGCGTGTCAATAAATGCTATGTTGACACGCTTAAACTCTATATCATTAAATTGAGTGAGTAAGCTATTACCCAACGCTTCTGCCGTAATACCTGTTCTATCTGAAATAAAGAAAACGGTTCTCATAGGGTTTTAATATAATCTAAAGGGCTCCAAGCCGATTCCAGGTTTCAACTACTGTATCAGGATTGAGAGAGATGCTGGTGATTTTTTGTTGTAAAAGCCATTCTGCAAAATCCACATGATCAGAAGGGCCCTGCCCACAGATGCCAATATACTTTCCTTGACGATGACAGGCCTCAATGGCCATAGCAATCATTTTTTTTACTGCATCATTTCTTTCATCAAAACCATCTGCAATTAATCCAGAGTCCCTATCCATACCAAGCGTCAGCTGGGTTAGGTCATTTGATCCAATGGAGAAGCCATCAAAGTACTGTAAAAAATCATCCGCTAGAATTGCATTGGATGGTAGTTCGCACATCATAATAATTCGTAAATCATCTTTACCACGTTCCAAACCATTTACTTTTAATAGTTCGATGACACTTGCAGCCTCCTCAGTCGTGCGAACGAATGGAATCATAATCTCTACATTTCGCATATCCATGTCATTTCTAACTCTTTTAATTGCTTGGCATTCTAATTCAAAGCATTCTCTGAATTCCGTTGAAATATAACGTGACGCACCTCTAAAGCCAATCATTGGATTCTCTTCATCGGGCTCATAAAGATCTCCTGCAAGTAGGTTTGCATATTCATTGGATTTAAAATCAGACATACGGATAATGACGGGTGAATGGGAAAAACTTGCAGCAATTGTTGCAATTCCTTCAGTAAGCTTTTCGACATAAAAATCAAGAGGGGATTTGTAACAGGCAGTTTTTCGTTCAATCTCAGACTTCAGTTGTTTTGGCATTTGCTCAAATTCGAGCAAAGCTTTTGGATGAATTCCAATGGTATTGTTAATAATAAATTCAAGTCTTGCTAGTCCGACACCGGAATTCGGTATGTTTGCAAAGTCAAAAGCACGAGAAGGGTTGCCAACATTCATCATAATTTTTACGGGCACTTCTGGTAAGTTATTAATTTCTGTATAGGTGTGTTCAAATTTTAAAATTCCTTGATAAACTTGGCCCGTGTCACCTTCTGCACAAGAGGCGGTAATTGATTGAGATTCTTCAAGTAATTTGGTTGCGTTACCAGTGCCGACTATTGCAGGCACTCCGAGTTCTCTGGCTATAATGGCTGCGTGGCATGTTCTTCCACCTCGATTGGTGATAATTGCTGAAGCTAGCTTCATAACAGGCTCCCAATCGGGATCAGTCATATCTGTAACAAGGACATCACCTTTTTTTACTTGGTTCATCTCGGATAAATCTTGTATAACTCGAGCTTTGCCTGTGCCAATTTTTTGGCCTATTGCGCGACCTTCAATGAGAATATTTGAAGTCTCTTGGAGTTGGTAGCGTTCAATTTTCTGAGTATTATTTTGTCGACTTTTGACGGTTTCAGGTCTTGCTTGAACGATGTAGAGTTTGCCATCATTGCCATCAAGGGCCCACTCTATATCCATAGCCCTTCCATAGTGCAATTCAATTGCCATTGCATACTTTGCGAGTTGCTCTATTTGAGCGTCGTCCAAGCTAAATTGAAGTCGCTGCTTCTTTTTAACTGAGACAGTTTTCACGGAAATATTTGATTTAGCATCCGCATAAATCATTTTGATGGACTTTGAACCTAACTTGCGAGATAAGATTGAAGGACGGCCAGAGCTTAATGTTGGTTTGTGGACATAAAACTCGTCAGGGTTGACAGATCCTTGGACTACTGTTTCACCTAGTCCATATGCTGAAGTAATAAAGACAACATCATTAAAGCCTGACTCTGTATCAAGAGTAAACATGACACCACTTGAGCCAATATCACTTCGAACCATTTGCTGAACTCCGGCAGAAAGTGAAACTATTTCATGTTTAAATCCTTGGTGAACTCTGTAGGAAATCGCTCTGTCGTTATATAACGAAGCAAAGACCTTTTTAATAGCAAGCAAAATATCATCAATACCACTAACGTTCAAAAAGGTCTCTTGTTGTCCGGCAAAAGAAGCCTCAGGCAGATCCTCTGCTGTTGCAGATGAGCGCACTGCAAACGTTACATCTGGACCTAACTGATCCGTTAAAGCTTGATAGCTGTTAACAATAGATTCGTAAAGTTCTTTTGGAAAAGGAGCCTCTTCAACCCATTGGCGAATAGTTGCACCTGTTTTTGTAAGGTCCTCAATATTGGTAATATCAAGAGATAAAAGTAGCTCGTTGATTTGATGTCTCAGATTTGAATGGTTCAAAAAAGATTCAAATGCTTGCGCGGTTGTAGCAAAACCACCTGGCACTTGGATGCCTTGTGAGCTTAAGCCACTAATCATTTCGCCTAAGGAAGCATTTTTCCCGCCAACTTTTTCTACGTCAGATATGCTGACATCATTTAACCAGACTACGTTTTCAGTCATCAAAGTCCTAGAATGTTAATTAATCAGCTAACAGTTGTTTTAAGAAAAGACACGTTTTATAATATAAGTGTTATATCAAAAAAATAATAATTTTAATGTATTTAAAATGAAATATATTGAAGAATCCTTCCGTTAAGCATTTATTAACTATGGCGCATATACCTTTGCTGGTAACCAGGTAACCAGGTCTGGGAAAATGAAAACCAGACTAAGTGCGATTAATTGCAGAACAATAAAAGGAACAACGCCTTTATATATATCTGTTAACTTGATACCCGGCGGGCAGACACCTTTCAAGTAAAAAATTGCAAAACCGACTGGTGGCGTAAGGAAAGAAGTTTGCAGAGTTACTGCAACCAATAAAGCAAACCAAACCAAATTCGGATTATTGACAACACCAAAACCGTCCACAGCAAGATCGAGTCCCATGACTACTGGCCCCATTAAAGGTAAGATAATTAAACTGATTTCAATCCAGTCAAGGAAGAAGCCTAGAAGAAATATGATACAAAGTATGGCAATAATCAAACCATAAGGACCCAGTCCAAGACTATTCAAACCGTCTTCAATAAACTGGTCACCGCCACACTCTCTTAAAACAAGGGCGAAGATTGTTGCACCAACAAAGATTCCAAAAATATAGGCAGAAGTGTTCATTGTATTCAGTACAACATCCTTCAAGACCGCAAAATTGAACCGCTTATATGCAATAGTCAAAACCATTGATCCAAGAGCGCCAATACCGGAAGCTTCAGTTACCGTTGCAATACCCATAAAGATAGAACCTAGAACTGCAAGAATAAGAAATGCGGGGGGTAGTATATCGATCATTACTCTCAATACGTCTTTCAAGCCTATCGGTTCATGGTCGGCAGCCAAAGGCACTTTTTCTGGGTTAAAGATTCCAAAAATAAAGATATATACTATGTAAAGAGTACCTAGAATGAGACCAGGAAAAACAGCACCCATAAATAGATCAACAACAGAAACAGCGAGCTGATCACCCATAATAACAAGCATAATCGAGGGCGGTATTAGGATACCCAATGTGCCAGATGCGGCAATCGTTCCCAACGCAATCGGTTTGTCGTAGTTCTGCTTTAGCATAATCGGCAAAGACATCAAACCTAGCAAAACAACAGAAGCACCAATGATTCCAGTCGATGCTGCAAGAATAATTCCGATTAGAGTAACCGTCACAGCAAGACCACCCTTAACATTTCCAAACAATCTTTGCATAGAGCGCATCATTTGTTCCGCTACGCCAGATTTTTCCAGCATTAGCCCCATAAAGATAAACATGGGAAGGGCAACCAGTACCCAGTTATACATAATGGCAAATATTCTGCCGTGCAGCATTCCAAGAACATTGTAATTAAGGCCCGTAAAAGTCCAGTCCAGCATATCTGTGATATAACCAACACCGGCAAAAATTATGCCAACACCGGCCAATACCCAAGCGACAGGGAAGCCCGTAAAGATTAGCGCAATAAAGGTTACAAACATTGCAACAACTAGCCAATATTCTGGTTCAAAAAACATAATTAGACTTCCTTTTGATTATTAGTAGTTGGAGTAAAAAGACGACCAATGGCTGAACTACTTCCGCTTGATTGGTTATCTGTCAAGTTTTCGCTATGAATCAAAAGGACAATATTTTTGATTAATTCTGACAAAGAGGCAATAAAAATCAATACCAGAGAAATAGGCAAAAGGGACTTAACAATCCAACGATAAGGAAGACCTGTTGTATTTTCCGAGAACTCATTGGCCATAAAAGAATGATGTACCCAGCCAACACTATGATCAAAGATAATAATCGTAAATGGCATAATCAGAAAAACAATACCCAGCACTTCGATAATGCGTTGTTTCCTTCTGGTAAATTTCATATGCGCTATATCTACTCTGATATGGGAATCGGTTGTTATGGCGTATGAAAGCCCAAACATAAAGAAAGCATAAAGATGCCAGATAAATTCATCAACCCATGCCTCACCAGCATGAAAGCCATAACGCAATGTAACCTGAATCAAAATAGTAAACATTACAAGTAAATTAATCCAGGCAGTTTTTGTTGTGATTGTTGTAACAATTGATGTCAGGAATGACACAATTGGTATATGCACATTATCTGAGTAATGGCCAGGGAAATGATCTTCGGGATTATCAGACATAGACGATTCGTATTGTAAATAATTTATTATAACTATAAAAAAACAGCAGGACCGAAGCCCTGCTGTTAATTAACCATAAGGAAAAATATTACTACTAGTTACCCTGCTTAGAAGGACGTGGTAAATAGATCCATTCTTGCCAGATCTTGTAGTTTGCACGGAACTCATTTAGAGCACCATAAATTTCACCAAACTCAGGATCCTCTGCAACTAATTCATCCACAACTTCAAGCCACTTTTCCTCAAACGTGGCAAGCATTTCATCAGACCAGTAATGGTTTGTTACTCCCGCTTCAACATTCGCTTTCATGTAGTCGAATTGAATTGCCTCACCCAAAGCCATACCATCAAGCATTGTCGCTTTACAGGCAGACTCGATTGTTGTTTGCTGCGCTTCACTCATACTAGCCCATGTATCTCCATTAACGATTAAATCAAACATGGTAGAAGGCTGATGCCATCCAGGATAGTAGTTATGCTTCAAAAGTTTAGGGAAGCCTAAGAGTTTATCAATAGCTGGCATTGAGAACTCAGTCGCATCAATCGCGCCCTTCTCAAGTGCTGGCATGATATCTCCAGCTGCTAATAGTGAAGTTGTAACACCTAACTTCTCCATTACATTAGCACCTAAACCGAAGAAACGCATACGCAAGCCATCTAGGTCGGCTGCACTATTGATTTCCTTAGTGAACCATCCAGAAGTTTCTGGAGCGATAATAGAACAAGGCACAGCGTGAACATTGTACCCAGCATCGTCATAAAGCTTCTGCCACAATTCACGGCCACCGCCATAATAAACCCAGGCCATAAATTCAGGGGCCTCAGGTCCAAACGGAACGGCTGAGAATATAGCTGCTTTTTTACCAAGCAAGCCGGTATTGTAGCCAGGTGTACCCCAACCAGCATTAACTGATCCATTAGAAACTGATTCTAACATTTCTTTAGTGGCAACTAATTTGCCAGGCTCATATATTCTAACTTTTATACTGCCACCTGAAGCTTTGTTGACTGTGTCAGCAAAGAACAATGGTGAAGAACCCAGACCAGTTAGGTGGGTTCCAAACCATACAGGAAGTTTAAGTAATACTTTGTCATCTGCAACTGCAGTAGTCGCTACACTCATTGATAGCAATGCCGCAGTACCCAGACTGACTAGTGATTTAATTTTCATTGAACTGTCTCCTTTAAACAATTAATTAATTATTTTCACTTATAATAAACCATAATTTTTATAATGGTAAATTGGTAAGTCCAATGTATAATATACTAATTATTTTTAATTGTCAAATTATTAAAAATAAATCCATTTAACCTTACTATATAAGAACATATGGAGTAGAATATTGGTTTATTTAATTGGACTGACCAATAGTAATACTAAAGGCTAGTCTAAAATTGTGAAATATTTTCAAAGTCGATATATGGCAAGATTGAAGATAGAGTAGAATATAAATTATATAAATTGGACTGACCAATATCATTATGAAGAGCAAACCCACAATCGCTGAAATTGTATCTAGGCAGATAGAAGACATGATCGCTGATGGGATTTTGCAGGAGGGCGTTCAGCTTCCATCAGAAAGAGTATTGGCAGAAAGGCTCGAAGTCTCACGACCAACATTAAGAGAAGCAAAACAAATATTAACCTCAAAAGGATTATTGAAATCGCAGCAAGGTGGTGGAACTTACGTTACATCTGCCTTAAATTCCTCGATATCTGACCCCTTGATGAATCTTCTTAAAGAGCGCCCGGAATTTAAATTTGACATATTGGAATTAAGACATACATTGGATTCTGAAGCCGCTTTCCTTGCAGCCTCTAGAGCTACCGATCTTGAAAAAGATAAAATTAAAGAAAAGTACGACATTATGGTTGAGCTTCACCTTAAACGTGAAGACCATGTAGCTTCTGCATTGGCGGATATTAATTTTCATTTAAGCATCACAGAAGCTTCTCATAATATCGCTCTACTCCATATCACTCGAAGCATTTATGATGTATTGTTGACTAGCATAGAAAACAATCTTAAGTATTTGTACACGATAAAAGGTATTGAGAAATCTTTAACCAGTCAACATAAATTGATACTGGACAGTATTAACATCGGTGATAGTGAAGCCGCTAAATCAGCCGCAAAAACTCATATGACATTTGTCAATAAATCCTTGTCTGCAATGGATAAAGATAAAGAAAGGCAAGAACGGTTTTTGCATCATTCCTCTGTTTTATCCGAAACTAAATAAATTTAATTATGTCTAATGATGAAGTTTATTTCATGGGAACTTGTTTGGTAGACCTTTTTTATCCCAAAGCTGGTCTAGCAGGAATGCAACTCTTAAAAAATGCCGGAGTTAAGGTCATTTATCCTGGCAAACAGACCTGTTGTGGTCAACCCTCTTTTAACTCTGGCTACAGAAAGGAAGCCTTGCCTGTAGCACGCTCTCTAATTAAATGTTTTCCAAAGGATATACCGATTGTAATCCCTTCAGGCTCTTGTGCTGGAATGATCAAATATCATTGGTCTGAATTGTTTGAAGGCGAGTCGGATATTGAAAAGGCATTATCTGTTGCAGAAAGAGTTTATGAATTGACAGAATTTCTTGTGGATGAGCTAAATGTAGAACTAAAAGACTTAGGAGGACCCACTAAAATCGCAATCCATACCTCTTGTTCCTGTAGAAATGAAATGAAGGTTGCAGACAGAATAGAGAGACTGGTTTCCCAACTCTCGAAAGTTGAAGTGTTAGTGCAGGAAAGAAAACCAGAGTGTTGTGGTTTTGGTGGTACTTTCGCTGTCAAACAGGGAGATATTTCAGGTTCTATGGTTAAGGATAAGACAGATGCCTTAAAGGCAACCAACGCTTCTTGTGTTGTCTCTCAGGACTGTGGTTGCTTGATGAATATCGGTGGGGCACTGGAGAAGCAAAACTCAAAACTCAAAACTCAACACATTGCTCAATTTCTTTGGGATAGGATCAATGCAGAAAATTAAATCACTTGAAAATAGAATCGATGAAGCTCTCAGTAATGAGCAACTTCATACAAATTTTCGTTCAGCAATGACTTATTTGATGGAGAAGAGAAGAGATCAGTTTCCAGATGAAAAACAACTCAAAAATGAAAGAGAAATATCCTCAACTATCCGTTCTAATTCAGTCACTCAATTGCCTGAACTGCTTGTAAAACTTGAAGAAAAGTTAGAAAAAAATAACATTAGAGTTCACTGGGCAGAAACAGACCTTGAGGCCAACAATATTGTCTATCAAATACTGAAAGACGCCAAAGCTAAAACTGTGGTCAAAGGCAAATCAATGGTAACTGAGGAGATTGAGCTCAATGAATTTCTTGATAATAAGGGTATCGAGATACTGGAAACAGATTTAGGAGAGTTTCTTGTCCAGCTAGCTAACGAAAAGCCCTCACATATCGTCATGCCTGCAATACATAAAAATCGGAAAGAAATTTCAAAGGCATTTTTTGATAACTTTCCCGAGTTTCCATATACGGAAGACGTTGACCAGATTACACAGCAAGTTCGTAAAATATTGAGAGACAGATTTAGGCAAGCTGACGCAGGAATTTCAGGCGTAAATTTCGCTGTTGCCGAAACCGGTACTCTATGCTTGGTGGAAAATGAAGGAAACGGCAGAATGTGTACCACAGCTCCGCCTCTACATATCGCTGTAACAGGCATAGAAAAGGTGGTTGAAAAGCTCAGTGATGTACCACCACTTCTCGATATTCTGACAAAATCAGCCACAGGCCAAGAAATCACAACTTATTTCAATATGATCTCATCACCACGTCGAGAGGGTGAAAAGGATGGCCCTAAGTCAATGCATCTCGTTTTACTCGATAATGGACGATCAAAAATACACCAAAATAATGACATGCAAGAGACTTTGAAGTGTATACGTTGCGGTAGCTGTATAAACCATTGCCCAGTATATACTCAATTAGGCGGTCATGCCTATGGAACAGTCTATCCTGGGCCGATAGGCATAACTCTAGAACCTCAAAAACAGGGCTTTACTGAGCTTGGCGAACTCACCTCTTTATGCACAATGTGTGGCGCATGTGGAGAAGTCTGCCCGGTCCAGATTCCATTACCTAAATTAATCAATAAGTTACGTTCAGAGGCTGTAGAAGGCAACAATACAAACGAGCTTATTGAGGGCACTAGAAGTAAGCGAAAACCTTTGGAATCATTGGCTTGGAAGATTTGGAAGCAAGTTTATAGCAACCCATTTATCTACTCTATTTTCTCTCAGACTGTTACCAGATTTAACTTTATTTCTCCAAAAAAGTTGGGCAAATGGGGCAAACACCGGACAACACCCAGACCATCTAAACAGAGTTTAAAAGAGCTGGCGAATCAAGCAGGTTTTGATCATGAATAACAGTCGCGAAATAATCCTCGAGAGATTGAAAAATAACGCTAATGAGACAAGTCATGTCAAAGTTAATGTAGCAAAGAAAACGTATCACTGGTCTAAAGAAGAAATGATTGCAAAACTTAGTAAAAAACTTCAATCAGCCAGAGCTGAGAGCTACGTATTAAACGATGCAGAATTAATCGACTGGCTAAATGAAGAGCTACCTAAAAGGGGTATTAAAAACATACTCATTGGTACGAGTATTGCAAAACAGATATCTCAATATATAAATGAAGAGATTGAAGTTTTGAAATATGAAGAGTCTTACGAGTCCTGGAGCGAAAGACTTTTCAATGAGACTGATGCGAGTATTACAACTACGATTGGCGCAATAGCCGAGAGTGGCTCTATTGTCTTGCATCCTACACCCCATGAACCACGACTGATGTCTCTAGTTCCAAATATACATATCGCCCTTGTATATGAAGACACCATTTATGAAACTTTTGATCAAATAATTTCCACTCAACATTGGTCAGAAAATATGCCAACAAACGCATTATTGATTTCTGGACCTTCTAAAACAGCCGATATAGAGCAGGTATTGGCATATGGCGTTCATGGCCCAAAAGAGTTAATTGTGTTAATACTAACATCTTAATATCTATCTTTTATTAATCCGATATATTCAATGATTTATCAAATATTTGGCATTATTTTTCCAGTGGTAGCAATTGTTTTAGTGGGCTATTTCTATGCTACTAAATTTCAGCCAAATATGGAAACAGCAAATACTATCAATATGAATATTTTTTTGCCAGCATTGATGTTTTCAGTTTTATCAAAAGAGTCCTTTGAGATTCAAAATTATCAGTTGTTAGCAACATCTGGAGTTATTGTTATTTTAGGTTCGGGCATTCTTGCTTGGATCGTTGCAAAAGCTTTAAGTATAAATATTAAGACCTTTGTGCCACCAATGATGTTTAACAATACAGGCAATATTGGCTTACCGTTAGCAGTTTTAGCGTTTGGAGAGATTGCTCTTGGTGCGGCAGTCGTTCTTTTTGCTATTGAGATGTTATTACATTTCACTTTTGGCGCTTATATTTTGTCCAAAAATACAAATTTCATGTCCATATTTAGGTCTCCGATTCTGATTGCAACATTGGCAGGTTTGTCTATCAACATTATTGATTTTGAGCTTTGGTTGCCTATCACACGGATGATCGATTTATTAGGGCAAGCAGCAATACCATTGTTATTGTTTACATTAGGAACGCGTTTAATTGGAATCAACTTCGGAGATTGGAAGTTAGGTGTTTTGGGTTCTTTTTTGTGCCCTTTATTGGGTTTGATAGTTGCATTAGCTGCTGTTCAATTTATTGAGCTCGAACATTTACATTACCAGCAACTCATTTTATTTAGTGTGCTACCACCTGCGGTCCTTAATCATATGATGGCTGAGAAATACCAGCAACAGCCAGAAACAGTAGCTTCTATTGTGATGATTGGTAATATTGGTAGCTTGATTGTCCTTCCTATTGCACTTTACTACGTGCTCTAGAGATTAATATAATCCTACTATTTTATTGTTGAAGGACTTGAGATTTGTTTCATCAAGTCATAATTCCAATCTCCGTCAACAACAATATGAGCTGCAGCTCCAAGTAAAAATGCCTCAATCAAATTGTGACTTAGATAAGCATAAAGCCCTGGTTGCTTAAAGGTGTATATTGACGCTCCAGCTGAGCCTGCGCCAATAACCCAACTCTCTAAATTTGTTTGAGGTGGATCTGAAAAATTACCACGCTCCCAAACAAAATCACCATGACCGCCTATCAGATGTGGGTAAGATTGACGATTTGCTTGTTCGTGAATAAACAAAACTGTATCTCCTACATTTGCTTTTAAGGCATTTCCCCCAGTAAGAGATCCCACTTTGCCGTTAAAAACAACATGAGATGGCTGTAGTGTTTTCATGACCTCTAGCTCCTCAATATATCCCTCAATTGGAGTTTTATATCTTTTATACTTTCCATTTTTATCTTTAGGGATATAAAAGTCTTGCTCACCTATATAAAATACTTTTTTATAATTAATTGCATTACCCTTATTATCTTTTAATCCATCACGTGGCAATACCATAATGGCTCCATTCATCCCATGAACGACGTGCCATGGGACCATTGGTCCTCCAGGTGCACAGTGATATACAAAAACGCCTGCCTTTGTGGCCTTAAATCTCAACACCACTTTCTCTCCAGGTGACACTTTCGTTAATTCGCCTCCTCCCATCGCTCCAGTCGATGCATGAAAGTCAATATTATGCATCATAGAATTAGAACTTGGATTTACAAGGGTTAGTTCTACATAATCATCCTGATGAACAACTATAAGCGGCCCTGGAACACTTCCGTTAAAGGTTAACGCATGTATATAAACTTCAGGGGCGATCTCAATTTCTTTCTCCTCAATAACCATCTTAATCTGTACAATTTTTGGTGGACCTTCAGCAACCTGAGTGTGCTCTGGCACTAAAGGGGGATTAACAAGCTCTTGAACTACCTTAGAAATTTCTATTGAGTTGGCTAATGAAGCTCCAATATAACAACATAAGACACCAAGAGTGATTGCTTTTATTAAGTGATTAAACATAACTTTCTCCTTTAATAATTAACCTACAACTGATTCAACTGCTGGTAAAAATTGTAGTAATGCTACTACTCCAACGTACACAGTAACAAACATCAATCCCATTATTCCTAGGCATATTCCTACTAATTTAGGAATGTCTTTTGATTGACTAGAATTTAGAAAAATTGTCATTAAGAAGAATTATCACAAACCCAACCAATAAATAAATTGATCTAAATCAAGAAACACGAAAATATAATTGAAAGTGACTTATGCAAAATTAAAACTGCCTAACTTAATAGTTAAAGCGCCTAAAAAATCTAACTATTTATATAAAGTAAATTGATAGAATTGAATTGTTTGAGGAATAAGATTATTTTAATTTATGAGATAATAGTTAAACATGAATGCCAAGCTCAACAATACGCTTCAATATCTTAAGTTCTTGTCCGAATTACCGCTATTTAATGATATTCCAGACCAAGAAATTGAATCACTACTTTCTTTAATAAAAGTAAGGAATTACCAAAGAGGGGAAATACTCTCTATTAAAGTTGATAAGCGATCTCGGCTATACATAACCCTTGATGGGCAGTTTAAACTGACAAAAGTCAATGAACGTGGTGATGAGATGATTATAAGATTAATAGGCAAAGGGGAAATTGTTTCTCCCATGCATTTTTCACACTATTATGAGGTTTCTGCTGAATTTATCAAAGATACTGCTTTACTCTACCTTTCCGAAGATACAGTCAATAAACTAGTTAAGGACAGCCCCTCATTTGCAAAAAACATCATTAATATGCTGGCAGAAAATATACAATCTCTGATGTTGAATTCAGAAGTTTGGCGTCTTAAAAATACTAAAGAAAGAGTAGGATGGTTTTTAGCCTCAATTAATATTAATAATTTCGGTAAATTGTCATTATCCAAATCTTTGATTGCATCCTATTTAGGTATGACGCCTGAATCTTTCTCAAGGTCTCTAAAAAAACTTTCTAAAGAAGGAATTTATATTGAAAATAATACTGTTAAACAAACTTTTGGTAATGAGCTGTGCTTATACTGTGACAAAGTTACTGGAGCAAACTGTGAGCTCTTTAAATCTGTAGACTGTATACATCGAAATTCCTAGGACTCTCGAATTAATAGATGGGCTATTTTTTGGATTTAGGAATATCAAAACGAGTTTGAAATACTTGAAGCCCTAATCATTTTAAGAAAAGATCTATTTTGAATAAAATAATTACAAAAAGACACGATTTGTAACATAAGTTTTATATCAAAAAAAGTATAATTTTAATATACTAAAAATGAAATACATTAAAGAATTCTTCCGTTTAGTATTTATTATTGATAATCTCATTGTGAGACTATATTGCAATTGAAAATTATTATTAGTTTATGCACTAATAGTGCCTTTTCCAGCAGAAAAAAAGGCAAATAAAATGTATAAT
>Ga0206679_10002687_pt1 | contig 13994 bp, 9 predicted proteins | sample M110012015metaG_FD_155464 | JGI IMG/M metagenome (GOLD analysis project Ga0206679, IMG submission 155464) | Ammonia-oxidizing marine archaeal communities from Monterey Bay, California, United States - M1 100m 12015 | ecosystem: Environmental > Aquatic > Marine > Intertidal zone | place: USA... | reverse complement strand
TAGTAGCCATGAACTTGAAGCCGGGGTATCCCCATCTAGAACGTCATCAAGAGATTGCCGAAGATGGTCATAACCAGAGTGATCACCATCTCCATCTACGTCAATTCCTAAGTTCTCTACAAAGTCTACGGTTCGAATACTCAATCCCCTAAGCATCCACCTCATACGTCTGTCGAGATCAGTAGAATTGGCCAAACAACCTATGCCGAATCCAGTAACTCCTGTCCAAACCGCATGACCGGGAATTGAACCAATTCCACGAACTAATGTGGTCAAGGTCAAACTTATTGCACCACCAAAAGAACTACCCATTATGTACATTAGATTCTCAATTAATGCAAAACCGAGACCAACTGTGAAACCAATTTGGAAACCTTGCCTAGCGTTTCGAATATTCGGTAGGAAAAGACAGACTGCAAGCATTTTGAAAAATTCCTCACCAACTGGAGCACTGACTGTCAACAAAAGAAACATTTGAGCACTTTCAGATAAGAACGAAGGAAGTAATGCGGGAAAAATCCAGGTATTGATTATTAATGCTGGAAGTGCGGAGGCCATTCCTGCAATCAACCAAGCCTCGGCATCTCTACGACGAGTAGGTAATCCAAGCCACTTTGATGAGGTCGCCCACCACGCAAAAACTGGAATTGAAAAACCAAGTATGAACAAAGGAATTACTGCGAACAAGTAAATTACAATGCCCGCAACTAGAGTTTCTTCAAACAATAGTGGGATTGAGAGTACTGCTCCAATTACGACGACCACGATGAAAATAGCCCAAATCTGTCGGTGAGGAGGGAGGTCAAGTACCGAATCATCTGTTGTGATGAATCTTTTGAAAACAGTGGGCTGAGGCGTGTATAACGAGCCTCCTTCTGGTAAGGGATGGTACTTCTTTCCTTTGGAATCAGGTGTAGCCAATCTAACATGAACCATCTTTGGCCTATGGAGAATAATTAGTAGAGGCAAGGGGGCAAGGGAGCAAAATGTACCCAATGCAGTTAGTAGAAAATCACCTGAAAGAAGTGAAAAAATCAGAATAGAAATTCCGAAATCGATTAAGATAAACGCAAGAATTACAGTTCCAAGCATTCGCCAATAATTCTTCCAAGGTTTGCTTTCAGTAGCCAATCGGATTCTTTCAGGAGCAGGAGTCAAAGGAACTGGATCTTCCATTGCAAATTTGCGCCCTTGGGCGTCCATAATTATCCGCGGCAAACGAATCCGACCTTATGCCACTCAGATCGCCCATCACTCGCGACGCCCAAGACGCCCGGTGCGGTTTTTCATCACAGCGGCAATCATCGGTGAGCGCCGACCCATATAGGGTTCAGCCCATCTTAGTTACTATTGCCCATGATTGCGCCACAAGCTCCACAATACAACTCAACTCGAGAACTATCTTTCTGCATGCTCCATTCCCCACAAGCAGGGCATGGAGGTAGCCCCCTTTCACTAGGTGCTACTCGTGGACCTAACCTACGCTTTTTTTTACGAGGAACATACCATCCACTTTTCGGTTTCCTCACCTTCGGCAACCAATCACCATCACGCCGACTGAGCCACTAATTCAAAGAGCCTTGCACACCGAGTGTCTGATGTGCTGGAGATACTTCAGAGAGGTATGGACTGCATTGTTGTTGGCGCTGGAGTCTCTGGACTCAGCAGCGGAATTAGGTTGCTGGAAGATGGTTACAAGGTGACCATTGTGGCGGATAGCCTGAGTCCAGATACCGTTTCAGATAAAGCCGCAGCATGGTGGTATCCATTCTTAGCCGAACCTGTAGAGAAAACAAATAGATGGTCTTCCGAAAGTCTCACAGAATTTATACGGCTTATGGACGAAGAAAAGCTTGAATTTATTACAATGAGGATGGGGAGGGAGTATCTTGAGGAAAGTTGCCCACCACCGGGTTGGAGTTCCGACTTATCTCATTTCAGAATATTGGAAGAAAACGAAGTTCTGAACAACTATTCATTCGGATGGGAAATAGAAGCCCCTGTAATCGAGATGGCACATTACATGCCGTGGCTCAAGTCAAGATTTGAATCACTTGGAGGTGTAATTGTAGTTCGAAAACTATCTGATCTCGAAGAATTAAAGTGCAACTTAATTGTCAACTGTAGTGGACTAGGGGCTAGAGAACTCTGTCAAGATGAGGAAGTAGTTCCAGTTAGAGGTCAGATTATTTACATCAAGCAGGACCCTGGATTTGGTAGATACGACCAAAGACCTGAATCTCTAATATATACAATCCCAAGAAGAGATGTTACCGTTCTTGGTGGAACAGCCCAAAAAGGCGACTGGACAAGAGAAATCCGTGAAGAAGATGAAGAATACATTCTAACAAAATGTGAATTACTGTGGCCTGAACTAGATCGAGATAATATTGTAGGAAGAGCTGTTGGATTGAGGCCTTCTAGGGCAGAAGTTCGTTTAGAAAAAGAAATTGTGAATGGTAGAACTATTATCCATAATTATGGCCATGGAGGTGCTGGTGTAACATTATCCTGGGGATGCGCTGATGAGGTTTTGAGGTTAGTAAATGAATGAGGAAATTTTCGATGTCGTTGACGAGAATAACTGCGTAATCAAACAGCTTCCACGCAGTGAAGTTCACAGACTCGGCCTACGACATCGTTCTGTTCATTTACTGGTTTTTAACTCAAAAGGAGAATTATTTCTTCAGAAACGTTCCATAAAAAAAGATTGTTCACCGGGAACATGGGATTCTTCCGTATCGGGTCATCTGGATTCAGGAGAGGACTACGATGAGTGTGTCATACGTGAATCGAAGGAAGAAATTGGATTAGTACTAAATTCAGTTCCTGAAAAATTATTCAATATTGATGCATGTGAAGATACGGGGCAAGAATTCGTATGGGTATACCGTCATGAAGCGGAAGGGCCATTCACCCTTAATTCAGAAGAAATCTCAGAAGGAAATTGGTTTGCACCAACTATTATCTCAGAATGGATTGAAAAATCACCCGAAGAGTTTGAATCCTCATTCCCTCTTATCTGGAGGAATCTTCAGACTCAGTAAGATGCCTTAGTTGTGCTAATCACAACTGCGCCTATCTTGTATGGGTCTCCATTAGAGGATGGTCTTCGATCTTCTAACCTACCCTTCCAACCATCTTCGATTGTACCAATAGGGATTCTAATGGAGGCTCCACGGTCCGAGACCCCGTATGAGAACTCATGAATTGACTGAGTCTCGTGAAGGCCAGTTAATCGCTGTTCATTGTGAGCACCATATACGTCCATGTGCTTCTTGATATTCTTTCCAAATTCCTCGCAAATTTGACTCATTAATGCCTCTCCACCTTCATCGCGCATTCTCCCATCGCTGAAGTTAACGTGCATTCCTGAACCGTTCCAATCAGTAGCTCCCAAAGGCTTAGGGTGCCATTCAATAGAAAGGCCGTACTTCTCTGCATTCCTCTCAGCAAGATATCGAGAAACCCAAATCTGATCTCCAGCATCCTTCGCTCCTTTGGCAAATATTTGATACTCCCATTGACCCACTGCTACTTCGGCATTGATTCCTTCAACATTCAAACCAGCATCGAGGCACATATCCAAATGTGTCTCAATTATATCTCTACCAAATGTATTTTGAGCACCAACAGAACAGTAAAACTGACCCTGCGGAGTTTGATCTCTAGGGAATCCGTAAGGGAGGTCTGTTTCAGGGTCCCACAGGAAGTACTCTTGTTCGTATCCGAACCAGAAGTCATCATCATCTCCTTCGATTGTGGCTCGACCATTAGTAACATGAGGAGTACTGTCTGAGTTGAGAACTTCACACATTACTAGATACCCGTTAATTCGATCGGGATCAGGGTAGATTGCAACTGGCTTGAGAAGGCAGTCGGAGTCGCCTCCTTCTGCTTGTAGAGTAGAAGAACCGTCAAATGACCACATGGGGCACTCATCAACAGTACCTCCAAAATCTGACCTAATCAGCGTCTTGCTTCTCATGCTCTGTGTCGGTTCAAAACCGTCTAACCATATGTACTCAAGTTTGGACTTAGTTGCCATATCGTAATGCCCAGCCTACACGGTTTATTATATGAACGGATGTGCAACCTAATCTGGAAACAATGAATGATAAAACAGCATTATTGATATATTCTGAACAAATGAATAGAATCTTCTCTCTTTTTTAGAAAAAGTAATTACTGGAAATTAGAAATCACCCGAATAAAAGACAAATGTTCAGAGGTCTTTTCATCTCTAAAATAACGAGTTAATAGAAGGTATGTTGATAGACAGATTGACCGGCGTCGAGACATGAGTATGAAAGAGGCATGGGGTGTCTCTGAATTCAGGCGTTTGTTGATTGGTAATGGAGTCAATATGCTTGGTAGTGCTATATTCATTATAGGTATGAGTTGGACTGTTGCCCAGATTGCTGGACCTAAGGTTTACGCATTGATTTGGACTGCCTACTTTGTCGGTCATCTGCCTCTATTATTGTATGGAGGGATGGTTGTTGATAGGATGCCTAGGAGGACTGTTGCTCTAGTTGCAGATCTAGTTCAGGCCGTTTTGATTACATTAGTCATTATTGCAATCATGGCAGGTTTAGATGTGATCAAGACACTATTGTTAGCTGCATTCCTAACTGGTGGAGCAGGGGCGTTTTCAATTCCGGCAATTGGAGCTTTAGTACCCGACCTAGTTGAGGAAGAATTGCTTCCTCAAGCAAATGCCCTGAGAGGAGTCGCAATGACTGCGGCCTGGATGTTAGGGCCACTAATTGGAGGATTTGCTGTAGATACTTGGGGCATTGAAGTGTGTTTAGTCATCGATGTACTGACGTTTATCTTCAGTGGCGTGGTGCTTTGGACCATTTCTGAAGTACCAATCAATAGAGAAGAGGAACCTGGTGATTTTCGAGAAGAAGTATTGGAGGCTTGGGAATTCACCAAGACTCAGCCATGGTTACTTGCGGGGATTATGATTTTCATGGTTTGGCATATCGGAGACTCAGCAATAGAAATTGGTATTCCTTTCATCATCGAAGACAAAGGACTGGGCGCTAAAGAATTCGGTATATTCGGAGCAATTGGCGCAGGTGGTGCAATGATTGGTTCTCTAATAGGAGGGTTAAGGCCTGTTCCTAAAGAAATTCGTGGAACTGTTTTCTACGTACTAATAGGGGGAATTGGGTGGTGTATGTTGATGTGGGCAATGCCGATTCCATTTTGGTTAATTCTCGCTTTCGTTATGCTTGAAGGAATCTTAGGCGGTAGTTTAGGTGTGATTTGGAGAACTACTATGTCAGACAGTGTGGACCAACATCTCAGAGGTAGAGTGAACTCGCTAGATGCAATTGGATCTCTGATTTTCATCCCTCTTGCACCAATTATGGGAGGTTGGTTGATTGTGGAAACGAATGTCCTTACCACCTATGCAATCGCAGTAGGATTCATGGTACTTACAACTACAATAGGACTGATTGTTCCCGCCTTTAGACGCTTTGAGCGAGTTCACTCAGATGATTTTCCAATAATCACTAATCATTCCTCTGACTAATGTCAACTGAAAACCAAGTATCGTATAGATTTCTTTGGAAAAAAACTACGACCACTAGGGCTATTATGAAAATCAACCATGCAAAAGCGGTCCTATCAAATATTACGATAATTTCAGTTAATACTAAGCCATCAAAAAGTACACATGCAGACAGGTAAAAGACTCTAAATACAGTTTTCAATAAGCTTTCTCCTTCTTGAGAAAGAATACTTTGGGTTCTTTCAAATCGTCTGTCATCAGCAACCTTTTTGAGCCTTGATAAGGCATTCATCCTTTGCTCACGTCTAGAAAGATAATCCTCCACTAGAGGTGTCCTAGAAGGGTTTTGGCCGGACTCACCAGATTTCATTATGGATGTCTGACATCGTAATTGTACATCAGGGCTACGCTCATTCAACTACAGGCAAGCTTGCTCCGTCAAGCAGTGGATAATGGCAAGATACGAAATGACCTGGATTAATTTCCTTTAATTCGGGAACGTCGACATCACAAGAGCCATCTTTGGCTATAGGACACCGAGTATGGAATCGACATCCAGAGGGTGGTGAAACAGGGCTAGGTACATCACCCTCCAATATTATTTTCTGCTTCGACTGAGTTATTGACACCTCTGGTATTGCAGACAAAAGGGCATGAGTGTAAGGGTGCATTGGTTCTTTGAAAAGAGAATTAGTATCAGATAATTCTACAATTTTACCCAAATACATCACAGCGACACGATCACTGATGTGATGTACAACATTAAGAGCATGCGTAATAAAAACATAAGTCAGACCTAAGCTTTCCTGTAACTCTTCCAATAGATTGAGGACTTGCGCCTGAATACTAACATCCAGTGCGCTAGTTGGTTCGTCAAGTAAAATGAATTGTGGATTTAGAGCTAATGCTCTAGCAATTGCTAATCTCTGTTTCTGCCCACCTGAGAATTCATGCGGGAGGCGATGAAGATGATCAGGTTTCATACCTACAATCTCAAGAAGATTTATCACGGTATCAGTTAGTTCTTGACCTCGAGCGATTTTGAAAACACTTAGTGGCTCCCCTACTGCATCCTTAATTGTCATTCTTGGATTAATTGAGCCACCTGGATCTTGGAAAACCATTTGCATCTTTCTTCTAATTTCTTCCCGCTTTACATTTTGGATTGGAGTGCCGTCTATCAATATGTTTCCAGACGGCTGATTTAGACCTCCGTATGGTTCAATTAGGCCCATTATGACTCTGCCTAATGTTGTCTTCCCGCATCCTGATTCACCCACAATTCCCAAAGTTTCTCCTCGAAATATATCAAGAGAGACTCCGTCTACCGCTCTAACGTAGCCCACATTTCGTCCAAGAAGTCCTCCTTTCAGAGGAAAATACTTCTTTATATCTATCAATTCAATGATTTTTTCACCATCAGCCAAGAGTATCAACTCCTGAAGAATGAAGATGCTGAACCAAATTATCGAATGCCAACTGCACCTCATCGAAGTTTTCAGTCTTATCTAAATGATGACAGCCAACATAATGTTCGTTACCAATATCGATTGATTCGGGGATATCAGAAATACACTTAGAATCAGCAAAGGGACATCTGGGGTGGAATTTGCAACCTGAAGGGGGATTAAGTGGATCAGGTACTTGGCCGGGAATAATCGGTAAACTGTCTTTTTCTTCACCAATACTAGGGATGCTATGCATTAGACCAATGGTGTATGGCATACGTGGTGAGTTCAATATCTGTTCAATTGTACCTTGCTCAACTATCGAACCCGCATACATCACCCCAACACGGTCACACATCTCCGCAACAAGGCCGATATCATGTGTAATGAGCAGAATAGATGTGCCTTTGCGATTCCTCAAATCTTTCATTAATTCGACAATCTGAGATTGGATCGTGACATCCAAGGCAGTAGTTGGTTCATCGGCAATGAGTAATCTAGGCTCACAGGCCATCATCATTGCAATCATCACTCTCTGCCTCATTCCTCCTGAGAGTTCGTGAGGATACATCTTTGCGACAGCAGTGGGATTTGGTATTCTGACATCTCTTAGTCGATCAACAATAACGTCAACATGATTTGGATCTAGGGTGTTGAGTGAGGATAATATCCAAGAAATAATCAAAAATGATATGAAGAAAATCGAGAATATCACATGATTTGAAATTAACCAAAATAGTGAAAGAATAGAAAATAAAATCAATACATCATTTCCACTGAAATTGAACTTTCCACGGAAGAAATTAGAAATTCGATTGGTAATTCGAGAAACGCCTGAGCGCAAAGTTCGATACAACCGTTCCACAGGGGTACTTTTGGTAGGAGGGAGTTTTTCATGGAGTATCATAACCTCATGAATTTGTCTTTCTACGGTATATAGTGGATTTAGAGCAGTCATTGGTTCTTGGAAAATCATACTAATGTCATTACCTCTAAACTCTCTCATTCTCTCTTCAGATGCCTCTAATAATTCCTCGCCCTCAAACTTAATTGAACCTGAGTCGATTACTCCAGTAGAAAGCCCAATAGTAGTTAACGAAGTAACTGACTTGCCAGAGGCTGATTCACCCACCAGGCCGAATATTTCACCTTCTTGAATAGAAAAAGAGACGGACTCTAGTGCCCTGACATCTCCCTCGTCGGTAGGGAAGTGTAATTTGAGATTTGAAATCTCTAGTAACTTTGGTTTACTCATGACTTAGACCTCCTTTGCTTTGGATCCATCACATCTCTAAGACCATCGCCTAAGAGATTAAAGCCTAACGTTGTGACTAAAATCGCTATACCTGGGAACGTCACCATCCACCATTGAGTCGGAAAGAACGACCGCCCATCAGAAATCATTTTCCCCCATTCTGCGGAATTAGCCTCTGCTCCAAGACCAATGAAAGAAAGGCCTGATGCAGTTAATATTGTTCCACCGACATCTAGAGAGACTGCTACAATCATTGGAGCCCAGGCATTGGGTATAACATGACGGAATAATATTCGAAAATCGTTTGAACCAACACTACGGGCAGCTTCGATATAGGTGTGCTCTTTAACGGAGAGAACTTGACCTCTAATCAGCCGTGAATAGCCTGGCCAGCCGGTAAATATGAGTGCTATCATTATCTTCTCAAGACGATCAACAGGGTACGTTTTGAAAACTAAATCGATTTCATGAATATCATCCATAGCAGTCACCACAGCCATTGCTAGAATCAAACCTGGAACTGCAAAGAAAACATCTGCAATTCTCATTATTATTTCGTCAACCCTTCCTCCATAATAACCGCTAATGCCACCAATTACTAATCCAAGGAAACATGTAATCAGAGCCACCGTGAATCCTACTCTTAACGACTTTCTAGAACCATAGAGAATCTTACTCATCATGTCACTACCGGTGTGTGTTGTCCCCATAGGACAGAGTTCAAATCCATTGGGCATCCAATCATAACTATAGAAATCAGGACAACCATTATCCTGAGCACTATAGTCAATTAGGATTCCATCTTCATTGTAAAGATAGATAGCATAGTCAGAACCAGATTCTACAGAAAGTGTAGCGATAAGTTCTGAATTTTCTGGCAATTGAATAGAATACCAAATATCCGAGTCAACAGTTACGGGAGATAATGGAAAGGCAGAAATTGAAGGTGCTGATTCAATCCTTTGTGTTGAGAAATTCAATTCAAAAATAGATTCTTCTCCCGATGAAGAGATATGATTTAGAACCATTTTGTCCAACCACATTACTTGAATCAATCCAGAATCATTATTTGTAGGGTAAACGTAATATTTCCACTGACCTGTTTCTGAATCAATTTCAAATGATGTTTGATTCGATTCAATAAATCCGTCCAGACATCCAACACAACTCCATTCTCCATCACTAACTTCAGGGATTTTTGTTGATTGGAATAAGAAAACAAGATTTTCTTTATCGAAGCCATGTTCTCGAAGAACTCTAGCACTGATAGATGTGCCCTCTACATTTCTGTAACCTTCTTGGATTCCATCATTATTTTTATCGTAGATATTAGTATTTGAATTATCATCAAAAACTTCTTCGTAATCGAGGATACCGTCTGAATCGTCATCTAAGTCGGATGAATCCGGGCCACAAAACATTCCAGTTGAGTTATCAAACCAGATTTCCGAATCACAGGTTTCATTCCAATCATCATCAAAATCCATAGGAGAGGGGTCTTGAAAGTCATTTAATCCGTCATTGTCATCATCTAAATCATATAAATTTGAAATCAAGTCACCATCATTGTCCATATCACCATTTGTTGATTGAACGTCTAGTTGCAATCTTTGATCCGCATCAGAAGGTGAACTAGTTGCTATGTCCAATTTGGGGCCACTAAAGGGAGGTAGTTTCTTGAATGCGTACAAGTTTAGTGTTTCTCCCGTTTCAGGGTCATCTCGATAAATTGGCCATACCTCCTGTCCGGTTAGGCTCTCTTGCTGATCCTGTTGAGCAATTGAATCAGCATAAAGAGAGAAATCAATTACTAGAACAACCATTAATAGACCAATAATTGAAAGAAGGCTTCTTCGAAAACCTTTCCAACCATCCTTATAGGTTTGAGTCGTACTTGCGAACCTTAATGCGAATTCTTCTGAATTGGGAATCTTTGGAGAAAAAATAGACCATACTTTCTCGCTAATTTTAATTCTCTCGGGGATAATAAGGGAAAGAAAAAGTATTGCAGTAACTGATAATGCCGCGATATTTCTGAAGTGATAAATAATGTAAATAAATAATAAAACAGAAGAGAACTTGACTATATCTCTAATAGTTAGTTCTTGGATTGCTTCGAAGACAAACATTATCATGTTCCAAGGAAGATAGATTATCCATAGTAATAAAGCTAGAATCTGAGAAAGGTGATCTAGTACTCTTTGTTTCATCCAATCACCCCAGCCTTACTCTTGGATCAATCCAAGCATATGCTATATCTACAACCAAATTAGAAAGCAAGAAAATTACTGAAGTCACTAAGGTGACGCCCATAATCACTGAAAAGTCGGTAAGAAGAATCGCCCGTATTGCTGCCATCCCCATTCCAGGTAGTGCGAAAATAGTCTCAGTAAGTACAGCACCGCCTAGTACTCCCCCTAGCATAAAGCCAAGTATAGTCACAATAGGAATCAAAGCATTCCTAACTGCGTGCTTGATAATTACTGTTTTCTCAGCAAGACCTTTTGCTCTTGCCGTCCTAACATAATCTTCGTTCAACACTTCAAGTAAACTAGATCTCATGTACCTTAACAAACCACCAGCAGTACCCAGAGATAGACAAACGACTGGGAGTGTGAGATGTTTTATTGATTGGAAAAATAGATCAGTTCGAGTTCTCCCCTCTGGAACTGGGTTTGCAATCAAAGAGTCAACTGTATACATCCCAGTTGAACCATATTCCTTGATTACTATTGGTTCTATATCAAAGGGATTTAGAATGAAAGAAATTGCTACTAATATGCCTCCTGCAATTACTCCTACTGATACTTTATCGCGAAGTGATTCGGGTTTTTTGATTCTATTAAGCCGGCCTTCCACCTTCATATCATAGGCTGCAATTGCAGAGATAATTAGTGCAAGGAAAGATAAACCAAAATTACTGATATCTATAGCGCCGCCCTGATTAGGGAATTCTGACCCTGGAGGTTTTCGACCAAACAAAGGGAAGCAGCCGCCCTCAGTACCGAAAAGAGGGTCGCAGATTCCAAATTTAGTGGCGAAAATATACTGGAACATTAGGGCCAACCAGAATATAGGAAGACTAACAAAAGCGATTGCTACAAATCGGCTAATATGATCAATTGGCCTATCTTGATAAACAGCACTCAGCGTTCCAAGAAATATACCCAAAGGAGCTCCAATCAGAATCGCTCCGAACGACATCTCTAAAGTAACAGGTACAGCTTGTTCCAATACTCTAGTTACAGGTTTCTTATAGGATAAAGAATAACCCCAGTTTCCATCAATTAAACCACCACTATTGTACTCTAGTGAATTGAAAGATGAATCTTGGAAAGCAACATTTTCGTTAACATCAGCATCACCCCATATGATACCATCTCCATCCTCATCAGTTAGGCCCATATACCACTTATACTGATTCCAGATACTCTCATCGTTTCCATCTTCATCCGTGAAGTGCATCTCATACTTCAGTTGTGCTAGAGTGTCGTCGGGACACTTGAGGCCACAGTAGGCACGAGCGGGGTCTGAAGGCACCAAATGTGAAATTCCAAAAGTAAGAAGCGATACACCGATAAGCACTGGAATTAACAGTACCAATCTTCTAACTATATACTCCCAAAGCTGCATTCTTAGTCCCCACAGTCTACCGAAGAAAAGCCATCTTGACTCACCTCAGTAGAAGACTAGACTAGACGAGATGCCAGAGGGTTATGATTGCAACGGAAAATGAACCTCAATTTGAAAAGAAGAAATGAAAAAAATAATACTTTTCATCTGAAAAATAAAAGAAAAGTGCAAAAAAAGACGGCGCGACAACGGCCACCCTTAGGTGGCCGTTGCCGGCCTTACGTATCAGGTCAAATTACCTGATTATGCCTTGTCCACGTTGAACCAAGGGATAGTCGCTGGTGGGACCTCCATTGGCATTGTCACTCTGTCAGAGTGTACGTGGTAGCTCAACGATTGTGACATGAATATGAGCGAAGGCTCATCCATGTACAAATCGTGTGCCTGTTCATATAGAGCAGCACGAGCATCATAATCTGTCTCGGTCTTTGCCGCAATCAATAGGGCATCAATATCTGTATTCGAGTATTGTGTGTTGTACACATCACCGTGCTCAGATGCACTAGCTACGAACGGGAACCAATAGTTGTCCGGATCGTTGTAGTCAGGAGCCCATCCTAGGAACATGAAGTCCCAGTTTGCAGTTCCAAACATTCGGTCAAGCATGTTGCCCCATGGCTCACCAGTAACTGTGTTTGCGATTCCAACAAGGTCCAAGTTCTGAGCCATTAGGTTCGCGTTTGCCTCACGGTTGACGTTTCCATCATTGAAGAAAAGACGAATTGCCTCACCATTAAAGCGCTGGCAAGGAGTATCTGCATCACTGTCATGATCATCACATGTGTAACCAGCAGTATCTAGAATTGATCTAGCCATATCTAGGTCGTAGCTGAATGTTGCATGCTGTGTCTCAACGAACGGCATTCCTAGAGGAATAGGTCCGTGTAGAGGAATCCCAAATCCGTCATAGACATCAGAAATCGCTGTGTCGTAGTCATAAATGTAGGAAAGAGCCTTTCTTACTTCACCATCAGCCATAAACTGGTTGTGAGCCACATCGCCATCAGTTCCCTCAATAGTAGGGTTAGTGTTCATGATTCCAAGAGCCACGGACAGAGAGTTCTCTGGACCACAGTCGGTGCCTTGAGCAGGGTCGCCAGTGATTGCAGCTGGGTTGTCAGCATTCAAACAAACGTCAGCTAGATTACCAGTAGGGACTGAAGCGAAGTCGACCTCGCCATCCTTTAGAGCCGCAACACGGGTCGCTTCTTCAGCGACCTCAGATCTTGTGATCTTGTTTAGGTTAAAGTTGCCCTCTTCCCAGTATAGCCAGTTTGGAGTCAGTACCAATTCGGTCTCCTCAATGTAACTGTTTAGCACATATGCATTGGTCCCAAGAGGGTTCGCATGCAAATATGCGTTGCAGTGATCATCAGATGACTCGTCAACATCAGGAGTTGCTGCGTCATCTACTGTAACAACACGGTTTGCCTCACAAGTACCTGCATCGGTAACTGCACCAATCCAGAAAGCGATTGTAGGGATGAATGCAGAGTATGCAACATCAAGAGTCACCTCAAATGTAAGATCATCGACTACAACAAAACTGTCACAGCTTGACAGTGTTTCGTACATAATCCATGCAACACCGGAGTCAGGGCTATCGTATTCAAGAACACGACACCATGAGTAACTGACATCATCTGCAGTGAATGTTTCTCCATTGGAGAAAAATACACCATCGCGCAGAGTGAAAGTGTATGTTAGACCATCATCACTTACTGTATGTCCAGTAGCTAGACGTGGTACCAATTGTGGTGTTCCGTCTGCCCCAGGCTCATAGCGGTAAAGTGTGTCATATACATTCTCAATTACAGCACCGGATGACGTATCATATGCGTCAGCTGGGTCCATCATTGGAGGGTCGACATCAGAGGTCATAGCTACAATTTCACAAGCAGAAGCAACTCCACTAAGGGCGTCTTCCTTACACTCACGTATGTCCATTAGAGCTGCTTGCACATCTGCAACGCTCATCGATCCATCTGCGAGCTTGCCCATGTAATAGGCAGTGTCATAGGAGCAGCTTCCATCGTCAGTTGTGGCCGCTGCGTTGTAGTTAGTCGCAGCAGAGTCCATGCATCCAAGGACCTCCACTGGATCGTACGTACAGGAGCCATCGTCCTCCGTA
>Ga0206679_10002683_pt1 | contig 13996 bp, 7 predicted proteins | sample M110012015metaG_FD_155464 | JGI IMG/M metagenome (GOLD analysis project Ga0206679, IMG submission 155464) | Ammonia-oxidizing marine archaeal communities from Monterey Bay, California, United States - M1 100m 12015 | ecosystem: Environmental > Aquatic > Marine > Intertidal zone | place: USA... | reverse complement strand
TGGCAACGGATCCTGATCGAGAGGGGGAGGCGATATCGTGGCACATCTTGGAGCTTCTGGCTGAGCGCAATACTCTGCACAACAAGCCAGTTTACCGAGTGGTTTTTTATGAAGTTACAAAACGGGCGATTCAGGAAGCACTCGACAAGCCGAGAGAGGTGTCACATGCGCTGGTTGAGGCATACCTTGCCCGGCGGATTCTTGACTATCTGCTGGGGTATAACCTTTCTCCGGAGCTATGGAAAAAAATAAAGCGTGGCCTATCGGCGGGCCGTGTACAGAGCCCGGCACTGAGACTGGTGTGTGACCGGGAAAAGGAAATCGCAGAATTTGTACCCCGTGAATACTGGAGTATTGAAGCGGACCTTAAGGGTGGAGATCCATTAAGCGAATTTACAGCGAAGCTGGTACGGCTCGAAGGTCAGAAGGTTAGCCAATTTACTGTCACAGCTGAGCCTGTGGCCTCCACGATACGTGATCGCCTGGAACTAGAGGCAGCGGGTTCATTGAAAGTGATTTCGGTTGAAGAAAAACCCCGGCGTCGTAATCCTTCAGCGCCGTTCACAACCTCTACTTTGCAACAGGAAGCATCGCGTAAGCTAGGATTTGGTGCCCGCCGAACCATGCGAGTGGCCCAGCAGCTGTATGAGGGAGTTGACTTCGAAGGCTCGCGGGTCGGCCTGATCACCTACATGCGGACCGATTCGGTCAATATCGCCGCCGAGGCGGTGTCTGAGATTCGAGAATTAATATCTCAACGATATGGTGTTAACAATCTGCCTAAGTCGACCAATCTCTACAAGAGTAAAGCCAGAAATGCTCAAGAAGCACATGAGGCGATCAGGCCAACGTCCGCGATGCGTATTCCAGCCCAGGTCAAGCAAGCGCTGGATGCCGATCACTACCGCCTTTATGAACTGGTGTGGCAACGTGCTGTTGCAAGCCAGATGATCCCCGCAACCCTGCGCCAGGTTACGGTACAGTTTTCAATCCAATCCAGTGATCAGGATGTCTTCAGAGCAACGGGGTCGCGTGTGGTAGACCCGGGTTTTATGAACGTGTACCAGGAAGGAAAGGATGAAGAGGACAATGAGGAAAATACAGTTCTACCTTCACTGATCGAAGGGGAGAAAGTTTCACTCAATAGAATTCGAGCCGAGCAGCATTTTACGGAACCCAAGGCGCGATACTCTGAGGCAACGCTTGTCCGAGAACTTGAAGCCCGGGGCATCGGCCGACCATCGACGTATGCTTCCATTCTGTCGACATTGGTGGATCGGGAATATGCATTGCTTGAACGCCGGCGATTTCTACCAACATCGATGGGATTTGCCGTCAACGCCTTTCTCACTGAGAACTTCAAAACTTTTGTCGATTATGAATTCACTGCGACCATGGAGGAAGATCTAGATCGAATTGCGAGCGGGGAAGCTGATAGATCTGCCGTTATCGAATCCTTTTGGGCCCGTTTGCAGAAAATGTTGGGCCAAGATAGCGAAAAACCAGTTTTTGCGCTTGGTAAGGATCCAGCCGGCGATGACCAAATCTCCTGGCGCGTAGGACCTTACGGGCCCTACGTTCAACGGGGTGAGGAGACATCAACCGAGAAACCAGACCGCAAATCTGTACCGCAGAGTTGGAAGATTTTCGATCTGACGCTTGAACGGGCGTTATGGCTGTTATCTCTTCCCCGGGTAATGGGTGAGTTTGGAGGGGAGAGCATTACTCTAGAGACCGGGCGATTTGGTTTGTATCTGAAATGTGGAGCTCGAACGGCTGCACTACCTGCAGAGATCGATCCTTTTGTCCTCACGACGGAACAGGTTGCAGAGATTTTGGACAATGCGTCGCGTTTGCCACGTGAACTGGGATTAGACCCAGACGGAGAAGTCATAACCGTCGCTATTGGGCCATTTGGTCCTTATGTCCGGTGCGGTAATACCTCTGCTTCGCTGAAGAAAGACGATGACCCCTATTTAATCGAACTGGACCGAGGTCGTGAGCTAATCGAAAAGAAACGGGAATCTGATGCTAAACGGACGATTGCAACGTTTAATGACGGCATCAAAATCATGCGTGGCCGCTGGGGTCCGGAGGTAATAGAAGGAAAAGTCAGGGTTCGATTGCCTAAGGAGCAAGACCCCGAAAAGTTATCCGAAGACGATTGTCGCCGGATCCTCGCCGAAGCCCCAGCGCGTGGGTCAGGTCGGAAGAAGACTCAAAAGAAGGTTGCGAGTAAGAAAAAAAAGGTCAGTAAACGTAAGAAGACCAAGAAAAAATCGAAAACTAGTGCTGTAAAGAAATCAACAATAAAAGCCACTAAGAAGATGTCCCCGGCTGTTGCAACATCCAATGAGAAATGAAGTGGGCTGATTCGAGGTTTCAAGCGCAGTTAGGCCCGTGTCGTTGGATCGGCCTGCTGAAACATCAGGGTACCGGAGAAATTTTGAGAAGATTCTTTGGAGCGATACAATAGTGGTGTTTAGCCAGTGCGTCCAGTTGACAGTTTGACCAATGAATTGAAGGACTTAAGTTGATATGCGATGAATTTGAGCCGAGTCGATCGGTTGGTTCACGGGGCTCAATAGCGTATTTCGCATAAATTTAGATCGCTGGAGGAATAATGGCCTTGTTCGAGCGTAGAACCCTTGAAGCTGTGGGCGTGGATATCGGTACCTCGTCTGTCAAAGTCATGGAACTCCAGCGAACACGACGTGGTTACCGTGTGAACTGCGCCGCCGTTGAATCGCTGCCCCGTAATGCGGTGGTCGAAAGAGGTATCAGCGACGTTGAACAGGTCGGCGCTGCGCTGCGTCGTGCAACAAAGAGAGCGCGCTGCAAACGAAAAAATGCCATCGTTGCTATCGCATCTTCACATGTCATCACACGAACCTTCCAGCTCCCTGAAGGGATTAAAGCGTTTGAAATCGAAGAACAAGTGATGATCGATGCGGCTCAGAATGTGCCTTATTCAGTCGACGAGATGTATTTGGACTATCAGGTTTTAGCATCTATGGAGGCAGGGGCGGAGGATTCGGTCACCGTCACAGCCTGTCGTCGGGAAGTCGTAGATGACTATATATCGGCAGTCGAATCAGCAGGCCTGAGACCTGTGGTCGTCGATGTGGACACTTTTGCAATAGCACGGGCGTTTCCCCTGGTAACTGCGACCATGGCTGAGTCCCTGCAGGGCAAAGCGGTCGCTTTGCTGGATGTAGGTGAGGTGACAACCCGCCTCGACGTATTTGTGGACGGGACGGTGATCTACGACAGGGACCATTCTTTTGGCGGTCGTTCGCTTACTGAGTCTATCCAGTCCCACTGTGATATCAGCTTTGAAGAAGCCGAAGCTGTGAAGTTATCCAGAAACCTGTCTGAAGATGACCAGGAACAATTACTTGAACCCTTTAAGCGCACAATATCGCAAGAAGCTGCACGAGCGCTTGAATTTTTTGCCTCGGCAGGGCGGGGGTACGATACGGTTGATCTTCTTTTTGTAACTGGTGGTTGTCTGCGGTTGGATGGAATTCTGGAACTCATCAGTAACTACACCGGTGTCCCTACTGCGACTGCAAATCCCTTTTTAGGGAAAAACATTAAAGCCAGGACGAAACTCAAGCTTCAGCCGACTTTGTTGCTTAAAGCCTGTGGGCTGGCAATGAGGGGTGCAGGATGAATCAGGGTATCAACCTGCTGCCCTGGCGAGAGGCACGACGCCGTCGCCAGCGGCGGCAACTATGGGCAGCGATTGTAGCGATCTGCATCGTTGCGGCCAGCGTGTTTGTTACGGCATGGTGGACTCAGGGTGAGGAAATTTCATTCCAAAGGAGCCGGAATGCGTATCTGCTTAGGGAGATTCGGAAGGTGCAGGTGCAGCTTGAAGAGATTGACCAGATTAAGCAGAGAAAAAAAGCGCTTGTGGCCCGTATGACGATAATTCGCCAATTGCAACAAGAAAAAGTCGGCATCGTACGTACGCTGGATAATCTTGTTCGCGCGCTGCCCGAGGGTCTATTTTTTGTATCGGCACAAAGAAGCCAAGGTAGCTTCAAACTTGAGGGAATTGCTCAATCCAATGCCAGGGTCTCTGAGTTGATGCTGAACTTGAACAGTTCGGTTTCATTCGGTGATTCACACCTTGAAGTTATTAATATTGGTGAAATTGACGAAACCCAGACCAGTCGTTTCGAACTAATGGTGAGCGATTAATAATGCTGGACCGGCTCAGACAGATCGACCTGAATGATCCGGCTTCTTGGCCGGCATGGTTCTCATTGATTGTCGCGCTGGTTGTTGCATCAGCTGTGCTTTATGGTGGCTGGCATTTTGTGATCAAAGATCAGATCCGTACCTTTGAACGCCTGGCGCAGCAGGAGGCCGAACTCAAGAATACCTTCTCGATAAAGAAGGGAATGGTCGTTAATTTGCCGGCGTACCAGAAACAAATGGTTGAGATCGAAAAACTTGTCAGCGAACTGGTCGCTCAACTGCCAGACAGTAGTGAAGTTCCCAGGCTACTGATTGACATTACCGAGGCGGGCAAACAACGTGGACTGGAGTTCTTGGTATTCGATCCGCTTGAAGAAATTCAGAGTGAATTCTACGCATTGTTGCCCATTCGAGTCGAAGTGTCTGGTACGTATCACCAGCTTGCTGGATTTATCAGTCATCTATCAGCACTTCCCCGTATTGTGACCGTAGGCGATATGTCGATCATTGCGGATAAAGAAGGCCAACTGGTGACTTCTATCTTGTTGCAGACCTATCGTTATCAGGACGATGGTTTGACGGTGAGGAACTGACGATGATGTCACAGTGGGGGAATCGCTGTTTCAAGGCCCTACGGTATGTCTTGCTTGGCACCACGTTGGTGCTGACGGCAGCCTGCTCTAGTGATCGGTCAATGATCGATCTCAAGCGGTTTGTGCTCGACATGCACAAGTCAACGCAACCATCTGTGGAGTCGCTTCCAAAGCTCGCACCGATCCCGGCCTATACATACGCGGCTTCTTCATTACCGGATCCATTTTCCCCTGAAAATGTATTTCCGAGTGCATCCAGTGCAGACACTGAACCCGAACCAGAGCCGGATCCTCTGGAACCTGATCCGACCCGGCTCAGAGAACATCTAGAAGGGTTTCCCCTGGATGCCCTCCAATTGGTTGGAATCATGATTCTGGAAGGTAAACTACAGCTTATCGTTGTGACACCAGATGGCATGATACACAAGGTCGCCGAAGGTGCTTATCTGGGGCGAAACTACGGTCGGATCACTGAAATAGACCTTGAAGCTCGAAGCGTAGGACTGGAAGAAGTTGTCAAGGGGGCAGACGGCCGCTGGCAGGAGCGAACGGTGAGCTTTTTGATCGGTAACTGAGCCATAATCCGTGGTTTTGATAAAAACAGATTCTGAATCAATGATTAATGTCCCGCAGATAGAGCGAATCCGACCGGAATTCCGAAATTATTCGGTCCGGGCGTTGTCAATGTACGCTCTGCTGCTGGCTGCATTTCTGGCCCCCGCTGTGAGTCTTGCAGTTGAACCCAAGCTTGTGGCGGTTGAACACACCGTGCTATCCGGTGGGCAGTTGCAAGTCAACATTGATACTCAAGGCGATATTCCTGCACCAAAGATATTTCGCACCAGTCAACCCGATCGAATTATCTTGGATTATTTTGGCGTCAAGAGCAGCGTCAACCCCCGTATTAGGGAAGTAAAACGGGGTGCTGTAGACAGCGTGGTTGTTATCGGGACCGAGGAACGAGCCCGGATTATTGTCAATCTGGTCGCATCTGTACCGTTCGAAAGCCAGCAATCAGACAGTGAAATTGTTCTGCTGATAGGTCAGGTTGTTACCGGCCAACAGACGGAGCCTGGCAGATCCGGTTTAGGACTACAAGATGTCGCGGTGACGGTATCTGATCCTCACCACGTCACAACTGTCGATTTTCGTCGTGGTCCGAACAGCTCTGGCCGGGTAGCGATCGGACTGGACCGTGAGAACGTACGGGTCATGGTTCGTGAGGAGCGGGGCGAGATCGTGCTCGACTTTGTTAACACGGTATTAGGTGATGATCTTGAGCGTCGACTGGATGTGTTGGATTTTGCAACACCGGTACAGTTTGTCGACACGTTTTCTTTAGACGACCGGACTCGTATCGTCTTGTCTGTACTGGGTGCATACGATTTCGTCGGGTTTCAGTCCGGCAAGACTTTCTCGGCGGAGGTTACCCCCCGTGCTGATGATGCTGAGACTAAAGTCGTCGACGACAGCTATATCGGATCACCCATCAGTTTTGATTTTCAGAACATCTCCGTGCGCGGCGCATTGCAAACTATCGCGGAAGAGACCGGTATTAATTTTGTAATCAGTGACTCCGTCACAGGAGACCTAACCCTAAGGCTGAAAGACGTGCCCTGGGATCAGGCTCTGGAGACGATCATGCAGATCAAAGGGCTGGCTAAACGGGAAAAAGACAATGTGGTATGGATTGCCCCAGCTGACGAGATTACAGAAAATGAAAGATTAGCCCTGGAAAGTTCTTTGCAAATGACAGAACTGGAGCCACTGGTGTCGGAGCTGGTTCAAATCAACTATGCTCGTGCAGAGGACATTGCTGATTTACTTAAGTCAGTTAAAGCTGTTGGGCCTGATGTCCAACCATCGATGTTTGGAAATGTTTCAATAACTGAGGTACAAACGGATGAAAACAGGCTCCTGTCGGAGAGGGGCAGTGTCACGGTTGATTCTAGAACCAATACTTTACTCATCCAAGACATGAGGCACAAAATACTGGAAGTCAGAAAACTGATATCTGAGCTGGATAGACCGGTAAAACAGGTGCTTATTGAGGCTCGAATAGTTGAAGCAAACGAGGACTTCAGTAGAAATATCGGAATGAAATTAGGGTTAACGGGCATCAACGACAGTGTTGGTTCAATTATAGGATCAGGGTCTTTGTCAAACACCGCTACCGTGAGAACGGACGGCATCAGTGCTTCAGGCGATGGTTCTCTCGGCGTCAACTTACCAGCCGGTGGGATCAATGGCGAATCGCCTGGTTCATATGCTCTGACCCTTGCCAAGGCAGGTGCAGGCTGGGCGGCATTAATTGACCTTGAGATTTCAGCTTTAGAAGCAGAAGGCAACGGGAAAATTGTGGCCAACCCCCGATTACTGACAGCCGATAAACAGGAGGCACAGATCGAACAGGGTCAGGAGCGAATTTTTACCACGAGTACCCAGGGTGAAGGTGGTGTTGTCACAAAAAAGGCTGTACTTAGCTTAACGGTTGAGCCCCAGATAACCCCCGATGACCGTGTGATTCTCAATGTTTTTGTCACTAAGGACTCTTTTGTGTCGGCAACAGAAGAGAACATCAATACACTACAGGTGCGAACGCAGGTCCTTCTCGACAATGGAGAAACTGTTGTAATCGGAGGAATTTATGAACAACAAACCTCTAAAACAGTCACTAAAATTCCATTGCTCGGAGACCTTCCTTTCGTCGGACAACTTTTCAAGAAAAAAGGAATCCTTGATAATCGCAGGGAGCTTTTGATCTTTCTGACACCAAGAATTATTAACCCTGCACTGACAGGCGACTGACAACCGGTGTACTTGATAATCCTCTATTGCGGCGGGCAAGCTAGATTTGCCGTGTACTAAAGCCTATGACAAATGCAAAAAACATATATCTCGTTGGGCCCATGGGTGTGGGTAAAACCACAATCGGTAAGGCATTGGCAAAAAATCTAACCCTGGATTTTGTTGACTCTGATTACGAAATTGAGCAGAGAACTGGTGTGACCATTTCGACGATATTTGATATAGAAGGTGAGGATGGGTTTCGGAATCGTGAAATCCGCATGGTCACGGAACTTGCTGAGCGCAACGGGATTGTTCTGGCAACTGGTGGAGGCGCCGTGCTGAGTGAAGACGTACGAAAAGCACTTCGCCATAATGGGCTTGTGGTCTATCTCCATGCCTCTATCGATATGCAAATGGATCGAACTAGAAACAGCAAGAATCGGCCACTGCTTAATACTGGTGCAAATCGGCGTGAGGTTCTCGAGCAACTGATGGAGGAACGGGAACCACTGTATCGGCAGGAGGCAGATGTTATCTATGAGACCGATGGCCGTTCGCCCCAGACCGCAGCCAGGGAAATTGCTGGGGAGGTCCGAAAACTTTGGCAATACTGAATGTAGAACTCGGCGAACGAAGCTATCCAATCGTCGTCGATTCAGGGTTGCTGTCTCGTAGGGAACTTTTTCAGCAGTATGTGAACGCTAATGAAGTTATGGTCGTAACTGACGAGACGGTTGCGCCTTTGTACCTTGATAAGCTTCTTAACACGTTGTCTGGATTTAACGTGACGTGCCATGTGTTGCCCGATGGGGAAGAACACAAATCGCTTGCGACTCTGGCAGAGCTTTTGGATACGATGGTCGCCGCACCCTGCAGTCGCGAAACAACACTGATAGCGTTGGGCGGTGGAGTGGTCGGAGATATCGCAGGATTTGCAGCATCCTGTTACCAGCGAGGAATCAACTATCTTCAAGTCCCAACTACATTGCTCGCGCAGGTTGACTCAGCAGTGGGCGGGAAAACCGCTGTTAATCATCCGCGTGGCAAGAACCTGATCGGAGCGTTCTATCAACCAAGGTGTGTAATCGCTGATACCGATACACTTTCTACGCTCGACTCAAGACAGTTATCGGCTGGCATAGCCGAGGTGGTGAAATACGGATGTATTCGAGATGCAGAATTTTTTGCCTGGCTCGAGCAGAACATTGACAAATTGAGTCAGTGCGATCGCGATACTGTTTCCCACACCATTATTGAGTGTTGCCGCAATAAGGCCGAACTGGTTGCGACTGATGAAGTCGAGCAAGGTGACCGGGCTTTGCTAAACTTGGGGCACACCTTTGCACATGCTATTGAAACTGTAACTGGCTACGGTACATGGTTGCACGGCGAGGCGGTCTCTGCGGGGATATCCCTGGCGGCCGACATGTCTTGTCGACTCGGGTGGCTGGAAGAGAAGGATGCCGAGCGTATTCGGGTGTTGTTGCGACGTGCCAACCTGCCTGTGTGTGCGCCGGCAGAGATGACAGTAGCAGATTTCATGCGCAATATGGCCCGAGACAAAAAAGTCGTCGCTGGTCGAATTCGACTGGTTCTGCTTAAAGCCATTGGCGAGGCCAAGCTCGTATTCGATTATCCTGATGATGTCCTCAAGACTGTCCTGGAAAGTGCCGCGACCTGACAAACTAAGTGGTTGTTGAGACAAAAATATTTCAGCAGCTCACTGCTAAAAACTAATAACCAGATAAAAGGTGTGTGAGAGAAGTACTGGTCAGGGTGTCAGATGAATCGTGCCGTACGCTGACTTTTGCAGTGTATTCCTCTCGTATTTGAACCCGTTAGAACCTATAGCTATACTTAATTGTGTGATCACGTGATCACTGCGTAGAATCTGTTCCCCTGCCTGTCCGCCGAAGTCTGGCGACACTGACTCAGCAAAGACATCGGATTCGGAGGCCTTCGACCCTCAGGGCCCGGGGGAGCAAATGACGCCAAAGAATACTGCAAATGGATAATCGCTTCAGACAACCCAGACAACCTGTCGGACTTTATCGGCCCGAATTTGAACACGATAGTTGTGGCGTCGGTTTTGTGGCGCATATAAAGGGCCAGTACAGTCATTCGATCATAGATGACGCCTATACCGTTTTGCGAAGCATGGATCACCGCGGTGCGTGCGGCGCCGACGAGAACAGCGGAGATGGCGCGGGGATATTAACCGCGCTACCACACCAGTTTCTCCAACGGGTTGTTGAAGAGGAAATTGGGGCGCGCCTGCCTGAAACGGGAAGTTACGGTGCCGGTACCATATTTCTACCGCAGGTGGCCGAGGAAAGAGAGAGATGCAAACAGACCGTCGAATCAATTGTTGCGGATCAGGGCCAAACAGTCATCGGCTGGCGTGCTGTACCGACATGTGCTGATGAGGCTGGAATCGGCCGCACGGCGCGACTGGGCGAACCCTGTATAGAGCAATTATTTATTGGCGCAAAGTCCGTTGTTGATCGTGATGCGTTTGAACGAAAGCTTTATCTTATTCGAAAGCAGGCCAGTCATCGTTTACGCAGTGACCCGGCCATGGCGCAGGCGAACATGTTCTACATCTGTTCATTGTCGACCCGGGTGATGATCTATAAAGGGATGCTGCGCACGTTGCAGCTGATGGACTATTTCCCAGATCTGAGTGCCCCGGACTATTCCACCCACTTGGCGATGGTCCACTCACGTTTTTCGACCAATACATTTCCAAGCTGGGATCGGGCCCAACCCGGGCGATTCATGGCCCACAACGGTGAGATCAACACGCTTCGTGGCAACATCAACTGGATGCAGGCACGTGAAGGTGTGATGCACAGCACGCTGTATGGAGCTGATCTCCAGTCGCTATTCCCGGTGGTGGAGCCAGACTGTTCTGATTCGGGAAATTTTGACAATGTGCTGGAATTTTTGCTGATGACGGGCCGGACTTTACAGGGTGCCATCATGATGATGGTGCCGGAGGCGTGGCAAAAGCACGAGACGATGCCACAGGACAAGCGCGCGTTCTATGAGTTCAATTCGGCTCTGATGGAGCCCTGGGATGGGCCAGCATCCATTGCCTTTACTGACGGTCGTTATATCGGCGCCTTGCTTGATCGTAACGGGCTTCGACCCAGTCGTTACTACCTAACCCATGATGACAGGGTCATTATGGCCAGTGAGGTCGGTGTGTTGCCCGTGGCGGCAGAGAACATCAAAGAAAAAGGGCGGCTTCAACCCGGACGAATGTTCCTGATCGATTTCGAGCAGGGCCGACTGGTGCCTGACGAGGAATTGAAATCCGAGTTTTCTCAGAAGCGGCCGTATCAGCAGTGGTTAGAGACTGGAAGAATTCAGCTGTCTGATCTTGTACCCGCGCCGGATGTGCCTGGATTGGAATCGGACACGCTGTTGCCGCGGATGAAAGCATTTGGATATACCGCAGAAACCCTGCATTTCATGCTGATTCCCTTGATCGCGGAGGGCCGGGATCCTGTCGGGTCGATGGGAAACGATTCTGCACTGGCCTGTCTGAGTGATCAGCCACGCATGCTGTACGATTATTTCAAACAGCTTTTTGCGCAAGTTACAAACCCCCCGATCGACTCTATACGGGAAGAGATTGTCATGTCCCTGGCATGCTACGTGGGGCCCGAACATAACCTGCTTGAGATCTCAGATCAGCACTGCAGTCGCCTTCTGATTAAACACCCGATACTGACCAATGCCGAGTTGTCGGGGCTAAAGAGAATTTCTCACCGTGATTGGAAGTCCCGGGAAATCGATATCACATTTCCAGAATCGACGGGAGAGGAAGTCTTGTTGGCAGAACTCAAGAGGATCTGTGGCGAGGCTGAGGATGCAGTCGATCAAGGCTTTCAACTATTGATACTTTCGGATCGAAATGTAGGACCGGATTGTGTTGCGCCGAGTATGTTGCTAGCAAGTAGTACGGTACATCAGCATCTGGTCCGCACAGCAAAGCGTACCCGGGTCGGCTTGATCATTGAATCTGGGGAACCCCGGGAAGTACACCATCATTGCCTCCTCATTGGTTATGGCGCAGATGCGATTAATCCATACCTGGCTTACGAGGCACTGTGGCAGGTCAGTCGTGATGGCGGTATTGGTGCTGTCCAGTTCACCGATGATGATGTGGTCGAGAGTTACCGTAAAGGTGTTGCAAAAGGGTTGTTCAAGGTAATGGGTAAGATGGGCATTTCTACACTTCAGTCGTACAAAGGTGCACAAATTTTCGAAGCAGTCGGGCTCGCGACAGATATTGTCGATTATGCATTCACAGATACTGCGAGTCGTGTGGAGGGGATTGGGTTTGACGTTCTGGCACAGGAACTATTTCGCCGTCACGAGCTTGCCTATGCAGAAAATGTCGATTTCCAGTCCTCGGAACTGCCTAATCCCGGCGAATTTCACTGGCGGGCCGGGGGCGGCAAACACGGTTGGGAGCCGCGGACAATTGCCGATATCCAGCAGGCTGCGCGCGACAATGACAGGACAGCTTACGATCGATTTTCTGAGCAAGTCAATAATGAAGCCCGGAGCCGTTACACGCTTCGGGGCCTGATGGAACTCAAGTCCTCGACCAGGCCGGTGGAGATTTCGGAAGTCGAGCCAGCTGCTGATATTTTGCGTCGGTTCTGTACCGGTGCAATGAGTCTTGGATCCATCTCCAGCGAAGCACACGAGACACTGGCTATCGCGATGAACCGGGTAGGCGGAAAGAGTAATACCGGTGAAGGGGGGGAGTCTCCAGAGCGATTCAAAACTCAGCCCAACGGTGACTCAAAACGTTCGGCGATAAAGCAAGTGGCTTCAGGTCGGTTTGGGGTAACGGCGTGGTATCTCACCAATGCAGATGAACTGCAGATTAAGATTTCGCAAGGGGCCAAGCCAGGAGAAGGAGGAGAACTGCCAGGTAACAAGGTCGATGAACACATCGCCCGAATAAGATATTCAACACCCGGTGTCGGTTTGATCAGCCCACCACCGCATCACGATATTTATTCTATCGAGGACCTGGCACAGCTGATCTACGACCTGAAAAATGCCAACCCGTCGGCAAGGGTCAGTGTCAAGCTAGTGTCTGAAGTCGGCGTGGGAACGGTTGCAGCGGGAGTTGCCAAGGCACACGCTGATCATATTCTGATCGCAGGCGACGCTGGGGGTACAGGTGCCTCACCACTGACCAGTATTAAGCACGCCGGATTACCCTGGGAGCTGGGGATTGCGGAGCCCCACCAGGCCCTGGTGATGAACGATCTTCGCAGCCGTGTTGTGCTGCAGACAGATGGAGGTATGAAAACTGGTCGAGACGTGGTGATTGGTGCATTGCTCGGTGCCGAGGAAATCGGATTTTCAACAGCGCCACTGATCACGCTCGGTTGTATCATGATGCGAAAGTGTCATCTGAATACCTGTCCGGTAGGGATCGCAACGCAAGACCCGGTATTGCGTCAAAATTTTAAAGGCCTACCCGAACATGTCGTGAATTACCTTTTTATGGTGGCAGAAGAAGCACGGAGTTACATGGCACAACTGGGGATTCGAACTTTTAACGAACTGATCGGACGGGTCGATCTGCTCGATACCAAGACGGCAGTCGACCACTGGAAAGCCGATGGGATTGATCTTTCACCGGTGTTGATGCCGGCACTCAAGCCCGGTGCTGACACGGGTGTATTTTGCCAAATTGAACAGGACCATGGTTTGGATGCCAGCCTTGATAAAGCACAACTACTTCCTATGTGCAAGAATGCTCTGCAGACCGGAGACGCTGTACAGGTCGAACTTCCAGTGGCTAATACCAATCGTACCGTCGGTACGACTCTTAGTCATGAAGTGGTGAAGAAGTGGGGTGAGCAGGGTCTACCCGATGACACCGTTGTGATTCGACTGACTGGCTCGGCTGGACAGAGTCTCGGTGCGTGGCTCGCAAACGGTGTCACAATTGATCTCAGGGGTGATGCGAATGACTATGTCGGCAAGGGTCTTTCGGGTGGTCGGATCGTTGTGTCTCCACCGGTTGGCACTGGGTTTTGTGCCGAGGACAATATTATTGTCGGGAATGTCTGTCTGTACGGTGCGACGAGTGGGAAGGCGTTCTTCAGGGGCAAAGCCGCCGAGCGTTTCTGTATCCGCAACAGCGGCGCGATGGCTGTTGTGGAAGGTGTCGGCGATCATGGATGCGAATACATGACCGGTGGTCGCGTCGCTGTCCTGGGTTCGGTCGGCAGAAATTTTGCAGCAGGTATGTCCGGTGGTATAGCTTATGTATGGGCACCCGATCGCGATAAATTAAAGGCCAACTGTAATCTCGACATGGTCGGTTTGGAGAGTCTTTCAGATTTCGATCTCGACGAACTGGA
>Ga0206679_10002682_pt1 | contig 14001 bp, 13 predicted proteins | sample M110012015metaG_FD_155464 | JGI IMG/M metagenome (GOLD analysis project Ga0206679, IMG submission 155464) | Ammonia-oxidizing marine archaeal communities from Monterey Bay, California, United States - M1 100m 12015 | ecosystem: Environmental > Aquatic > Marine > Intertidal zone | place: USA... | reverse complement strand
TTGACCTGCATTTGCTTTTATTTCTTGCAAACAAATAACATCAGCTTTGGTAGAATTTAACCATTTATCAAAGTCTTTTTTTAAAGCGGCCCGTATTCCGTTTACATTATATGTTAATATTACTGCCATATTTTATTTTTTATTAGACGATAAAAATAATACTTTTGGGCATTAATTATATCGTTTTCTTACTTTTTTCGTTTAATCATTTTACAAAATAGTTTATCTTGAAATTTATCCCTAAAATACTTCTTCTCTTTCTCCTATTTACTTTGGAAGTATCAGGGCAAAACTATAACCCCGTAAAAGAAAAGATAATTTTGATAGAGAGATTAGAATTTAATCTAGATAGTTTCAGTATAATACCTAATAGTCTTAAGATATTCTCGAAGGACTCTACTCTAATAAATAAAACTTCCTATTTAATAAATGAAATAGATGCAAAAATAAAGATATCTGATACAACATTATTTGGGGGTATCTTAACTTTTCAATATAGTGTTTATCCTGTTCTTCTTTCCAAAAGTTTTTACCACCGAAAACTTACTTTTACTGAACCAGAAAACAATGCTAATTCCTACTGGAAAAAGGATAAGTCTTTCAAAATAAATACTAATAATTCTGATTTAACTAGAGAGGGTAATATTAGTAGGAATATTATGATGGGCAATGCTCAGGATCTATCTATTTTATCAAATATTGATCTACGAATTTCAGGGACACTAAGTCAAAACTTACAAATTCAGTCCGTTATATCAGATAACAACTTACCTTTTCAGGAAGATGGTAGCAGTTATAAATTACAGGAATTCGATAAAGTATACATCCGGATATTTAATGAAGAAAATGAAATAATTACAGGAGATATATTTACTCAAAATAATAGTAGATTTTTAAAGTTCAAGAGAAAAGCAAAGGGAATCATCTTGAACAACTCCAGAAAATGGAATAAATTTACATATACCAACTCTAGTTCCGTAAGTATGAGTAAGGGGAAATATGCCAATAACTCATTTCAAGGTACAGAAGGGAACCAAGGTCCTTATAAGTTAAAAGGAAATAATGGGGAAAATTATATTATAGTTTTATCTGGGACAGAAAAAGTGTATATGGATGGGGAAATATTAGAAAGAGGCATAGACAAGGATTATATAATTGACTATAATAGTTCTGAAATAATCTTTACTAATAAACATCTAATAACAAAAGACAAGAGGATTTATATAGAGTTTGAATACAATGATAAAAGTTATGCTCAATCAATAATCACCTCTAATCAGAATATAAATAATGATAAATTAGATTTTAGTTTTTTTCTATATTCCGAAACAGATTGGAAGAATCAAAACTATCTGACAGAACTTTCAGACACTGATAAACAGACTCTTTCTGAGAATGGAGATACAGAAATTGATATCTTTTCTTCTTCTATAGATAGCGTCACTTTTTCAGAAGAAAGAATTTTATACCAAAAAGTAGACACTTTAATAAATGGAAACCCTATTCTATTTTATAGATTTTCTTCCCATCCTGATTCCTCAATATATCAGATAAAATTTACAGAAGTAAACCAGAATGAAGGACATTATATATTAAAAGAAGAAGGGATAAATGGAAAAATCTATAAATGGATACCTCCTATTTTTTCAGGGGAAATCATAGTGCCACAAGGAAATTACACTCCGAATATTAGAATTATAGCTCCAAAATCAAAAACTATCATTTCTTCTGAACTCCACTATATTATTTCTGATAGATTGGAGATACAGACTAATGCTACTCTTGAAAATTCTGATGAAAATTTATTTTCAGATTTAGATGATGAAAACAATAACTCTTTATCTAGCTATTTTGAAATAAAATACAAGTTAATAAACTCAAAAACATGGCAACTTATAACGCGAAATTCATTAGAGTTAATAGCTGAAAATTATACGGGAATTAATAAATATAGAGAAATAGAGTTTGGAAGAAATTGGAATATTATAAATGTAGACGGGAATCAATTACTTCAAAAAAATGAATTAATTCTTCTGAAAAAAAATACTGAACTATTAAAGTATCAGTATCAAAATTTAAAAATTGGTGAGCATTATTCAGGGTTTAGAAACTCTCTTGTCTTAAATTATAAGAAAGATAAAGTGCGTCTGAAATCAGATGGAAAACTATCTGTGATTAAAATAAACGATTATAGCTCTTCCCTACTTTTTTATAACTCTAATTTAAACTATAAAATGAAATATTTTGATGTTGATATTTCATTTAATATAGAAGATATTATGAATATTAATAATGATGAAACATTAGAAAATAGCAAGTCCTTCACAGAGTTATCTTCCAAATTAAAAAATGAAATTATAGAAATTGAGTTAGTTAAAAGGAATGATAGTAAGATAAGTGATTTTAGTAAATCCGATCAAATAAATATTAATATAAAACTATATAAAAACAGAAATTTAAAATATAATAGTTCTATTATTTATAGAAACTTGAATTATATGTCTGATAGTTTAACTGATGAGAACAACCTGCTTTCTGATAATAAATTGCAGGTAAATTTATGGAATGATTTTGTAAAAATAGAGGGTAAATACGAATTAGGAAAGGGGAAACAAGCAAAAAAGGAAAAGAGTTTTATAAAAGTTCCTGCTGGTTTAGGAACACATAATTGGATAGATCAAAACAGCAATGGAATTCAGGAGCTAAACGAATTTGTAATCTCTCTTTTCCAAGATGAAGCTGAATATGTATCCTTACTTTTACCCTCCTCTCAATTAGAGAACATGTATATTTTAAATTATAATCAACATATTTCAGTTGACCTTAAAAAAATAAGCAAAAATAAATTTATTAGAAGGTTTTATTTTTCTAATAACTATCAGATTCAGAATAAAAATAAGGTGTTTAACATAAATCCTTATTCTGAAAACTCATTAGATAGCAGTATAAGTTATCTATTTCAAGATATTAAATCTGCTAGTTTCAACAGAAATAATAAAAAGTTTAGTTTACAGATTTATAATAAAACATCTATTATTCAGAATAGCTTTTCCTACGGAACGGATCAACAAATAATTTCTGAGAATAAAGTTAGATGCTCCTCCTTATTATGGGGAAGAATAAAAAACAATATACATTTTACATCAGGTAATAAAGAAAATATATCTAGTTTTTTTGAAAACAAAAACTATGCTTATACTTATAAAAAAATAGAAGAAAATATTAAGATAAAAAAAGGGGGGAATAGTAGTTTAAACATACATTACATATATCAGAATAAAGAAATACTACAAAGTGATGATGGGATTATCTCAAATGAAATAGGGTTGAGTATTCAACAGATACAAAATGAAAAATATTCTTTCGAAAGTAGCTTTAAGTTTATAAATATTCAATCTACGTTAAGTGCAAATTCTATTCTAACCTACGAATTAATGGAGGGGTTAATGGGTGGGAATAATTTGGTTTGGGGAATAAAATATGGAACGAAATTAAAAAATAATCTTCAAGTTGATTTACAATATAACGGAAGAAAATCGGAAAATAGCAATATAAAACATGTTGGGAATATGGGTATAACAGCCTACTTCTAATTCAACCTAAAAAAGGTTTCCCCTGCTAATTTTTCTTCAATATAAAACAGAACCCTATATTTTCCAGACTCTAACATATCACCTCTTTGCCAATCTACACAAAGTTCCACCTCTTGATGATTATAGTTAAAAGAATCTGAAATAGTCGATTGAATAATAGAATCTGAAATACTAAAAGCAGATTTTTCTGATGTACTAGCAGAAGTAAGGAGTTTGCCTGTAGGAGATATATATTGAATGTATATCGTTTTGCTTTCCGCTTTTGCAATTGAATTTGCAGAAACCTTAAAACAACACCTTAAAATTTGTATGTTTTTCGCCCAAATAACTTTCCTCTCCTGTCCGTGAGAAGCATATTTTATTTTATCAATCTCAATATCATACACCTCTAAAGTAGATCCAATATCTAAACGAGCATTCAAATCAATATTTTCTGTATTTAAACTTTCATTTTTATTTTTAATAGTAGTGTTTTCTTCAACCAAATTATTATTCTGATTTTGTAATTCCTCTGTTTTACCTAATAACGAATCTACTTGCGCAAAATATTTTTTAGATATATTTTGCAGACTTTCAATCTTCTTTCTTGCTAACTTTAAATCTTGCTTTGTTTTTAATAAATCTCTAATTTCAGATTTTAAATTGTCAATTTCAGATTGTTTATCATTTAAATCAATATTTAAATTATCAATTTCATCTCTGGAATTATCATACTGTTCAATTATATCATCCAACTCCGACCGTAAATCATTCTCTTCCTCTAATTTCAAAATCCTCAAGTTTTCTGACTCCACAAACTTCTGTTCGGAAGTCTGAGAGAAATCATAAAAGGAGTAAGAAACAATAGCAATAACTAAAACTAATATTACGATTATTATCTTACTAATATTATTTTTTATCTTCTCCATCTTCTTTCTTTTCTTCTTTGGTGTCTTCTACTTCTTTTGCCTTTTCATCTACATAATTCAGTTTCAATTCCGAAACCATCTGAGTTATTGTCTTTTCTATCTCTTCAGTAGTATTCCCTTTTGTTTTTACTTGTAACATTTCCATAAGGTCAATTGTTTGGCTTACATATTCCAAATTTCTGTTTATTTGTCCTGTAGGGTCCGCTACTTTCCCTAATCCCTGCATTGCAGAAGTATGAAACATATAAATAAGTTGTAATAATATCTGATCGTTCTTTTCCATAATTTTTTATTTAAATACTTTTTGTAATAATTCTGAAACTCTAGCTTCAGGGTTTGTTCTTATCTCTTTTTCTTGCTGAGATATTAATATAAACAGCCCTTCAATTGTTTTTGTTGTTATATAGTCTTCTAAATCCGGATTTATTTTTTGTATAAACGGAATAGTATTATACTTTTCAATTAAGGGATTCCATGTTTTTGCAACATCTACTTTTTGCATTGCCGAAAAAATAATGGGTTTAAACTCAGAATACAAAAATTCGTATGTATCATTTTTTAAATAGACGGTTGCCGCATTATCCTCTCCATTTAATATGGTAAATACATCCTCTATACTCATTTCTCTTATAGATTCCAAAAGAATAAGAAAAGCTTTTTCAGAAGCAGTTTCTGCAGCTTTATTAATGCAATTTTCAAATTCTTCTATTTTAGATTTAAACCCTATTTGCAATAAAGAGGTTTTGATTTTTATGGCCTCATCCGGAAACGGGATTCTTATTATACTATTATTAAACCCTCCTTCAGAAGAGGCTAAATTTGCAGAATACGAACTCCCCGAAATTAAAGTTTCTATTAATCCGTCTGCGATATCTTGTTCTGACAATTTCACCTCTGTATTTATTAAGCTCTCTGCTTGTTCTGAAACTTTTTTAAGTAAGTTTATTTGAGAATAACTAATTAAAGAAGATAAAGAGAAGACAAAAATGAATACTAATTTCATTGTAAAAATATTTGTGCTAAAATAATAAATAATATTTGTTCTATACTAATAACTCTTTAAGTTAGAATTTAGTTTATTTTTGTAAAAAAAGATAATATGATTTTAATTGCCGATAGCGGGTCTACTAAATGTAGTTGGAGTTTATGTAATTCCAATGGAGAAGTAATTTCAAATCACAAAACATCAGGATTTAATCCACATTTCAACAGTTTTGACAGTATGATAAAGGAAATGACTGGAAGTACTTTATCGGAAATAAAAGAAAGTGTAACAGAAGTTTATTTTTATGGTGCGGGATGCTCATCTGAAAATAGGAATAGTATTATTGAAAAACCTCTTCAATTCTTTTTTAGTAAATCAACTGTATTTATAAGGCACGATTTGGAAGCTGCACTTAAAGCGACCTATAAAGGAACTCCAATTATTTCTTGTATTTTAGGAACAGGATCTAACTCCTGCATTTATGATGGTAAAAATATAATTGAAAACGCTCCTTCTTTAGGGTATATATTAGGAGACGAGTCCAGTGGAAATTATTTTGGGAAGAAGTTAGTAAACTTGTATGTAAACAATGCATTGCCAAATAATATAGTAGAGAAATTTGAACACTGGACTACAGAAAGAAAAGAGGACATTATAGAAAATATATATTCTGTACAAAGGCCTAATTTGTATTTAGCAACTTTCTTTCGTTTTATGTATGAAAATAGAAATGAAGAAATTTTCGACACAATCTTCAGAGATGGAATACAATACTTTTTTGATTTACACATTAAATGTTTTGAAAACTATAAAGGATACCCTCTTACTTTTGTTGGATCTGTTGCTTTCTATTTAACCAATTATATAAATGAAATTGCGGAGAAAGAAGGAATTAAAGTACACGAAATACTACAGTCTCCCATAGAAAATTTAGTGAAGGAACATTTTAGAAAATAAAAAACCCCACCTAAAAGGTGAGGTTTTGTGGGCCCAGTTGGGCTTGAACCAACGACCCCTTGATTATGAGTCAAGTGCTCTAACCAGCTGAGCTATGGGCCCCGAAAATTCGTGATGCAAATCTATTAAAATGATTTAATATTTTACAACATTTGCAAGATGAAAAAAATAAAATCTATTATTTTTGATTTAGGGGAAGTATTACTAAATATTAGCTATCAAAACACCATTGATGAATTTGAAAAATTAGGAATTAAAAACTCCTCTTCCTTTTATTCAAAAAAATTGCAAAACAATATTTTCAACCTCTTAGAAACAGGTAAAATATCGGAAGATGAATTTGTTTCCGAAATAAAAAAGAATTGTAAAAACGCTAGTGAAAAAGAAATAATTTTTGCTTGGAACTCTATGCTACTTAATTTGCCAGAAAACAGGATTTCTCTACTTAATAAACTTAAATCGGAATACAATATTTACTTACTTTCCAACACAAATTCTATACATATTGCAGCATTTGAAAAGAGGTTAGGAAAAGAAAAATATTCGGAATTTTACAATCTATTTGACAAAGTATATTACTCTCACCAAATAGGATACAGAAAACCAAATGCAGAAGCTTTTCAGTTAATTATTGAAGAAAACAACTTAAATTCTGATGAAGTTCTATTTATTGATGACTCCCCTCAGCACATTGAAGGAGCAAAAAAATTAGGAATAAATTGTTACCATCTGAAAGATGGAGAGGATGTAATTAGCTTATTTCCTGACATAATTCTATCAGAACGCCATTAGTATCTTTTGGGTGTAAAAAACAAATTAATTTATTGTCAGCACCTTTTTTAGGAGAGTCGCTAAGCAGTCGGATTCCCTCATTTTTCAGGCGTTCCATTTCTTTTTTAATATCTTCTACATCAAAAGCAATATGGTGCATTCCTTCTCTGTTTTTTTCTAAATATTTAGAGATAGGACTATCTGTATTTGTAGCAGATACCAATTCAATTTTATGTTCTCCAACCTGAAAAAAAGAGGTAATTACCCCTTCCGATTCTACCGATTCAGATTTATATTTTTCTTTACCAAAAATCTTAGAAAAAAGTAAGTTTGATTTTTCTATATCTTTTACAGCAATACCTATGTGTTCTATTTTTTTCATTGAATTAAAACAGATAAAAAAGGATAATTAATATTTATTGTAGTTTGGAATACGAATAGACATTGTAATTTCATGAGTTCCGAATTGATAGTTACTTATCTCACCAAAATAATGGTCGAAAGAATAAGCAAACTGAATTTTGTCTGAATTAGTACCTATCGAAAACGCTAAAGAAGAATTAGACCTAACAGATAAACCAGACCAAATCTGGTCCATGTAAAATACTCTTGTAGAAAAGTTATATTCTGCATTTCCATTATCTCTGTTTCTTATTAATATAGATGGCTCTACATACCAATCTCTATCAATTCGTATTTTGTATCCTGCCAATCCGTAATAAATTCTCTCTTCAATATTTCTACTAAATCCACTACCCGATTCATTATTAAAAGAAGACTGCAACATATTTATTACAGAATATCCTACATAAAAATTATCATTATATAAATATACTCCTGAGTTTGCGTCACCTAAGAATTTCTCATACGATTTATCGCTATATGCTGGGTCCGATCCTGGAGGTAATTCACCAGGCTCAAAATCTAAATAATAATACATTGCTTTTGCCCCAATACCTAAAGAGATATTAGCTCCATTTGCATTTAAAGGAACATGATAAGCATAATTAAGAGCTAAATTAGTTTGGTTAGAAGGATAGGTTCTATCGTGTTCCAAATAACCTCCCATTGCCGAACGATTATTCAAAGCTCCGTGATAACTAATGTTAGCTGAAAGTGGAGCTCCTTCAAAACCTAACCATTGTTGTCTGGTTTGCATTGTAAAAGCATTATAGTCTGTACTACCAGAAATTGCAGGATTATAAATAACACTATTCGTAAAATACTGAGAAAACATAACTGCTTGTTGCGACTTTACCACAATAACTGAAAATACAAAAAGGAATATTATAACTATTTTCTTCATTACCTTACAATTGTTAAACTTCCTTTAAACACTTCATCTGAATTTTCTAAATTAAGGATATAATAATAAGTCCCTGATGGTAATCTTCTACCATCAGAAGAAAAACCGTTAAAGGCAATTGCTTCCGAATTAATATAGTTCCTTCTTCTATATACTTTATTCCCCATCCTGTCGTACACCTCAATTAATGCTTTTGGGTACAAGTGAATATTTTCTATCTCCCAGTAATCGTTAATACCATCTTCATTAGGAGAAAACACCTTATAAACTGTAATACATATTTTAGGATTATCCAACAAAGTAATAGAATCCGTTGCGACACATCCCATAGTATCTGTTACGGTAATACCATAAATTCCTGGGGGTATATTTTCAATTTTAGAGGACTTTTCATCTATAAATTTATGTCCTGTGTTCCATATAAAAGAATATGGAGGAGTTCCATTCTCTACAAATACCCTAGCTTCACCACTCTTATCATCTTTACAAATTACATTTTCTACCGACATAAATGTCTGTAAACTTTCTACAGCTCTTATAGTTAAAAATTGATTTCTCTGACAACCATTTACATCTGTAATACTTAGGGTATAAGGAGTTATAGAAGGAGTAATATTAGTAGTATTTGGGTCGGTATCTCCAGTTTGCAACCATAGAGTTGTATAAGGGGGTGTACCACCATAAATAGTAGTAAACACATCTGCCGAGTCTTCTGCAGAGCACATATTTTTCAGAACAAAAGTTGCGGTAATAGGTATAGTTTGTTCTACAGAAATAGTATCTACTAAAGAACAAATTATTGGGGAAGAGGTATCTCCTGAAATAAAGTTCTCCATTATATTAAGCACATAACTACCGGCTTGTAAATTAGATAAAATAGTATTAGTAGAGGCAGAACCATCTGGTAAAACCCACCACCAACTAGAATTTGTATTTGTAACACTTATTTCTATATCACCTGTATTATCGTTATTACAATCAATATGAGTAATATTTAATAGGTTGTAGGAGCATTGTGCTACAACATCTGTTTTAAAGATAGAAAAAAAGAAGAAAAATAAGAAGGTATATTTTTTCATAAAAAATTTGATTCCTGCAAATATATAAAAAAAGCCCGTAATAAAACGGGCTTCTCTTTTTGAGGTATCGAGCGGATTCGAACCGCTGTAGATGGTGTTGCAGACCACTGCCTAGCCACTCGGCCACGATACCTTATTTTTGGATTACAAATATAGAAATAATTTTATACTGAAGAGAGCTTATCTTCTATTAAAATCATTCATTGTTCTGTTAATGCCTATTGTAGAAAAAGATTGAATCATTTTTACAACAAAATCTAATTTTTCATCTAATAATACTTCTTCTTCTTCAGACCATTTCCCTAAAACATAATCAGACTGGCGTCCCTTATTAAACTCAGACCCTACTCCAAACTTTATTCTAGGAAAAGACACAGAAGACAAAACTTTTATAATATCTTTTAATCCATTATGACCTCCATCTGATCCTTTTGATCTCATCCTAATAGTATTAAAAGGAAGTGATATGTCATCCGAAACTACAAGAATATTTTCGCTTGATATCTTTTCTTTTATCATCCAATAATTTACCGCTTTCCCACTCAAATTCATGAAGGTATTTGGTTTTATTAGAATAAGTTTTCTGCCTTTAAATTTAATAGAAGCAATATCAGCTAATTTATCAGTAGAAAAAGAAATGTTGGATAAGCTAGCTAGCCTATCCAACACTTTAAATCCTATATTGTGCCTAGTATTTTCATACTCTTCACCAGGGTTACCTAATCCTATGATTAAGTATTTCATAATTTACTCGGCAGCAGGAGCTTCAGTAGCTTCTGCAGGAGCGTCACCACCTTCAGCAGCTTCAGACCCTTCTTCACCTACTTCTTCCTCTTCCTCTTCCTCTTCCTCTTCCTCAACAGCAGCTCTTGCAGTTTTAACACCTACAACAACTGAATTGGCTGGAGCTAAAAATTCACATCCATCTACATTCAAATCCTTAATGTAAACAAACTGTCCGATTTTTAATTTCTCAATATCAATTTCAATAGAATCTGGCAAATTAGAAACTAATCCTCTAGTGATAATTTTTCTTCTTCTGAACATTAAGTTACCTCCATTTTTTACTCCAATTGAAAGACCGTTTAGGATTACAGGAATAGAAACAGTAACATCTTTATCATCAAATATTTCTAGAAAGTCAATATGAAGAATTTTATCCGTTACTGGATGAAATTGAATATCTTGCATAATTGCTTTTTTTGATTCTCCATCAATGTTAAGTTCTACAATAAATACATCTGGAGTATACACGAGTTTCCTAAAGTCATTTTCATGAGCATAGAAACACACTTGCTTTTCTCCCCCGTAAAGTACACATGGTACATTACCCTGATTTCTCAACGCACGAGTGTTAGATTTCCCAACATTTTCTCTCGATTTTACGCTAATTGCTAGTGATTTCATTTTTAAATTTGTTTTTGTTTATAATTAATTGTTTTACTGATTGCTTTTCCAAGTAGCAGAAATTGATTCATTCTGTACTACTGATTTTATGGTTTGTGCAAAAAACGGAGCGACTGAAACTTCTCTTACTTTTTTGCTTTTATGTTCTTTAGGAATTGTATTTGTTATTACTAATTCTGCAATTTCTGAATTATCTAATTTTTGATACGCATCTTTCGAAAGAACACCATGAGTACAATACGCTCTTACAGAAGTAGCTCCTTTTTCAATCATCAAATCAGCTGCCTTAGTAAGGGTTCCGGCAGTATCTACCATATCATCTATAATAACAACATCTTTTCCTTCTACATCTCCAAGTACTTGCATCTCCCCAATTACATTGGCTTGTTTTCTTTCCTTATGACAGATTACTACTCCCGAATTAACAAGTTTAGCGTAAGCATTTGCTCTTTTAGATCCTCCCATATCTGGAGAGGCAATAACTAAATTAGGTAAATTAAGCTTATTAATATCTTCAATAAAAAGTTCGGAAGCGTATAAATGATCTACAGGAACTTCAAAAAATCCTTGGATTTGATCGGCATGTAAATCAATTGTCATTATTCTATCAACACCAGCAGCCGAAAGTAGATTGGCTACTAATTTAGCTCCTATCGGAACTCTTGGTTTTCCTTTTTTATCTTGACGAGCATAACCAAAATAAGGCATTACTGCAATTATGTTGGATGCAGACGCTCTTTTTGCAGCATCAATCATCAATAATAATTCCATTAAATTATCGGAAGGAGGTGTAGTAGATTGTATTAAAAACACATCTGCCCCACGCACCGTTTCATCAAAAGAAGGTTCGAATTCTCCATCTGAAAACTCTACAACTGAGGAAGAGTTTAGTTCTACACCAAATGAATTAGCAATTTCTTTAGCTAAATGTTTAGTGTTACTACCTGCGAAAAATTTAATTGGTTTATTCATTATTTCCTCATTTAAAAAGGGGTGCAAATATAGTAAATAATCTGATACAAATAATTTTTATAAGAAATCAATTATATGAGGATATATATGTTATTTTTGCGATACCAAAACTGAAATGCCCAGGTGGCGGAATTGGTAGACGCGTTGGTCTCAAACACCAATGGTGCAAACCGTGCCGGTTCGAGCCCGGCTCTGGGTACAAAAAGCTCTCCTTTTTAGGAGGGCTTTTTTTATTTTATTATGTTTGCAGTATGAGAAACAAAATACTATTGTTAGGTTCGGGAGAACTAGGAAAAGAAGTGGTAATTGCTATGCAAAGATTAGGACAATATGTAATTGCGGCGGACAATTATGAAAACGCACCTGCCATGCAAGTAGCACACGAATTTGAAGTGATTAATATGCTAGATGGGGATGAGTTAGACAGAATAGTAGAAAAGCACCAACCTGATTTTATAGTACCGGAAGTAGAGAGCATAAGAACGGAGCGTTTTTACGATTATGAAAAAAAAGGATATACCGTAATTCCATCTGCAAAGGCGGCAAACTTTACCATGAACCGCAAGGCAATCCGTGATTTGGCAGCAATAGATTTGGGAGTGAAAACTGCAAAATACAAATATGCTACTTCTTATCAGGAACTTAAAAAAGGAGTAGAATTTACAGGAATGCCCTGTGTAGTAAAACCTTTAATGTCCTCTTCCGGAAAGGGACAATCAGTAATAAAAACGGAATCCGATATTAAAAAAGCATGGGACTATGCTTTAGAAGGATCAAGAGGAGATTTGATGGAAGTAATAGTAGAGGCCTTTATTGATTTTGATTATGAAATAACACTTTTAACCCTCACCCAAAATAATGGAAATACACTTTTTTGCCCTCCGATAGGACACAGACAAGAAAGAGGTGATTACCAAGAAAGTTGGCAGCCAATGACTATGAAAGATACACATTTGAAGGAAGCAGAAGAAATAGCCGATAAAGTAACCAAAGCACTTGGTGGTAGTGGAATTTGGGGTGTGGAGTTTTTTATTGGAAAAGATGGAGTTTATTTTTCTGAACTCTCACCAAGACCACACGATACGGGAATGGTAACCTTAGCTGGAACACAAAATTTTACAGAATTTGAATTACATGCCCGTGCTATTTTAGGAATTCCTGTTTCAGATATTCCATTGGTTAGAAATGGAGCATCTGCTGTTGTGTTAGCAGAAAATGAAAGTAATAATTTTCCTACTTTTACAGGATTAGAAGAAGCTGCAAAATTTAAGAATACCGATTTTAAGATTTTTGGGAAACCAACTACAAGAAAGTACAGAAGAATGGCAGTTGCTTTAGCTTATGGAAAGGAAAGCACTAAAGAATTAGTAGAGAAAGCAAAGGAGGTAGCTAAAAAAATACAGTTAGATGTTAGTTAAAGCTATAAATATATTATGCTAATATGGTTATTTTTTATTTACCCAATCTCCATGTTCTTTTATAAGGTCAATTAAGGCAGTTACGGCTTCCTTTTCTGGAATATTTTTCTCTACCACAGTTTGTTCTTTATACAAAGTGATTTTTCCTTTTCCAGTACCTACATAACCGTAATCGGCATCAGCCATTTCACCCGGTCCGTTTACAATACATCCCATAATACCAATTTTTAGTCCTTTCAAATGACTGGTTTCTTTTCGGATTTTTGCAGTAGTTTCTTGCAAATCAAAAAGGGTTCTCCCACAACTAGGACAAGAAATATATTCAGTTTTAGAAATTCTTGTTCTACTCGCTTGCAGGATTCCAAATGCTAAAGAATTTACAGATTGGTAGGAGCCGCAATTTTCTGCAGCAATAAATATCCCATCTCCTAATCCATCTAAAAGTAGTGATCCAAAATCAGAACTAGCAGAAAGTTGTAATTGATCTTCTGTCAAATCTCCATATGCTCTACCAATAATAACAGGAGTTTTTACTTTCGTTTTCATCAGCTCAGTAAAAAGTTTTCTTTGCTCGGCCACTCCATTTTCATTGTAAGTATCTATCA
>Ga0206679_10002681_pt1 | contig 14003 bp, 15 predicted proteins | sample M110012015metaG_FD_155464 | JGI IMG/M metagenome (GOLD analysis project Ga0206679, IMG submission 155464) | Ammonia-oxidizing marine archaeal communities from Monterey Bay, California, United States - M1 100m 12015 | ecosystem: Environmental > Aquatic > Marine > Intertidal zone | place: USA... | reverse complement strand
TTAGGTAATACTACCATATACATTCCTCCTCCTAAAGTTTCTTCTCCACTAAAAGAGAATTCACCATTTTTAGAGTAAGCAGTATCAGTAGCGTATTGTTTTCCTCCGAAATAATAAGCTAAAATTACAGAAGTATCTTGCAGACCTTTTATATTTCCTTCAATCTTGTAGGCTGAATTATCCTTAGATTTAAATAGATGTGTTTGTTGAGAGAAAGTTGTAGAACAGATTAAAATGGATAAGATACTTAAAAGAGTTTTCTTCATGTTTATTATTATTTCCGCAAATTTAATAATCAAAACGAACAAAGCAATAAACTATTGTTTGTTTTTTAAATATCCTTCTAAAAATACTATTCCAATAATAATACTACTTCCAATATAAAAGGAATTACTCATTAACTCAGAGTCTCCAAAAATTAATAATGCTAATATTATACTATATATAGGTTCCAGATTAATAGCCATTATAAGAGAGTATGGAGTAATATGACGCATTATTTCTGTCATCCAAACAAAAACCATAGCAGTGCATAGGGTCCCTAAAATAAGTAGGTAGTAAAAATCAGAAACAGAGATAAATGAAGTGAATAGAGTATAGTCTCCTTTAACTATTAATATTACACCAATAATTAAAACACCAGATAACATTTCAATCATAGTTATTTTTGAAGCATCTACTTTGTTAATGTATTTTGCATTAAATAGGGTGAATAAGGTTCCTAGAAAAGCGGCTAATATCCCATAGATATATCCTAATATATTTCCTGAATCAGTACCTAGTACATAAGCTAATGAAGCTAAAACAACAATCCCCATTACTAATTCATAAAATAATATTTTCCGTTTAAAGAATATAGGTTCTATAAGTGCAGAAAATAAGGAGGAGGTAGCGAGACATACTACCGCAACCGATACAGTAGATACTTTTATTGCTTCAAAAAAAAATAACCAATGAAAGGTTACAAGAGCTCCAACTCCCATTAGTCCCCAAAAATCTTTTTTACTGATACTGAAAACTTGTTTTTTATATGCTAAAAATACAAGTAAGCTTAAAAATGCAATTAGCATTCGATACCAAACTAAGTGCAATGAGTTTAAGGAAATGAGTTTTCCGAAAACTCCAGTAAGCCCTAAAATAACTACCATTATATGTAGGGAATAGTTTTTGTATTGTTTTAGAAGTTTGTACATTAAATTAATTGTAAATTTGTGCGAAAATACAATAAAATGAAAATACTGCTCTCTCCTGCTAAAAAACTTGACTTTTCATCTGAAAAAACTTTTTTAGAAGATAGTGTTTATCCTTTTTCTAGGGAGTCAAAAATGATTATGAGGGAGTTGTCATCTTATTCATCTTTAGATCTTTCTAAATTAATGAAGATAAGTACGAATCTATCTGTATTAAATAAAGATAGAAACGAAAATTGGACATTTCCGTTTCCTGAAGAAAAATCTAAGCAATCCTTACTTTGTTTTAAGGGAGAGGTTTATCAAAATATGGACTTGGATAGTTTTTCTAAATCAGATTTTGATTTTACAAATAAGACCTTAAGAATTCTCTCAGGATTATATGGAATTCTTAAACCTTCAGATTTAATTCTTCCTTATAGGTTAGAGATGGGGACTAATCTGAAAGTAGGAGAGAGTAAAAACTTATATTATTTCTGGAAAAAATCTTTAACAACCCACTTATTAAAGGAAATTAAGGAAGATGAGTTTTTAGTAAACCTTGCTTCTGATGAGTATTTTAAAGTGATAGACAAGAAGAAGGTAAAGATACCTATTATAACCCCAGTATTTAAGGATGTGAAAAATGGAAAGGCAAAAGTAATTTCCTTTTTTGCTAAAAGAGCTAGGGGAAAAATGTGTAGTTTTATACTTAAAAACAAGATTAATTCTGTAGAGGAAATTAAAACTTTTAATAAAGATAATTACATTTTTTCTGATAAGGAATCAACTGAAAATACTCTTGTGTTTATCAGATAATGTAAAGTTTGTTTTTTATAGTTTAAAAATGTAGTTTTGAAGACTATATTAATTTAACTAAAAAACAATGAAAACACTTTACAAACTACTTTTTACTTTATTATTTATTGCTTCAATTTCGAATGTAAATGCTCAAGGAACTCCTTGTGTTTTAACAGGTGGAAGTGTGTATCTTGATTATTCTACATCTCCAGCAATGATGAACGCATCTGTTAACGGTATGTCTTTGTACGATTATGATTGGAACAATGGAATGACAGGTGTAAACCAAACCGCTATTTATTCAGGTTGGTGTGTAACTATTACAGATTTAGTAAGTGGTTGTGATACTGTTATTTGCGAAAATTGTATTGGAGATCCAAATAATGTATGTCCTTGTCCTATGATTTATATGCCAGTTTGTGGTTGTGATGGGATAATGTATTCTAATTCTTGTTTAGCAATTTGTGCGGGAGTAGGGTGGAGTCCTGCAGTGTCGAATGGAACTCCAGGAGGATGGTTGCCTTGTACAGGAGGTTCCACTGTTTGTAATGTAGAAATCACTGCAAGTGGACCAACAACCTTTTGTGAGGGAGATTCTATCCAGTTGCAACCAACATCTTATGATGTAAACGGAACTTACCTTTGGAGTACCGGAAATACTTATCATGAAATTTGGGTAAGTACTACTGGAGATTATGTTTTAACTTATACTAATGATACTGGTTGTGTTGCTTCAGACACTATGCATGTAGAGGTTATTCCAGAACCAACTTTAGTTGCTTATACAGTTCCAAATCCTGCCATGATATGTTTGGGAGATTCTGTTGTCATTGAATTGACTACAGGATTAGAACACTATTATTGGAACACAGGAAACCCTTTGCATCAAGATGAGGATAGAATTGTGGTTTCACCTACAGAGGACTTTCTTTATGTTGTAGAAGTCTTGGATTCAAACGGATGTGAAGCCAGATTAGAGATAGAAGTATTTGTAGATACTTGTGCTAATGGAATAAACTCAGAAATGTTCTCTGAAATTTCTATTTACCCAAATCCTACAAAAGGGATGTTAAATATAACTCTTTCAGAAAATGAAATGTTTACTATTTCTTTATTAACTATTGAAGGGAAAGTTGTTGTTACAGAAAACAATATCAGTAATTCTTTTATTATTTCTTCTGAAAACTTACCAAAAGGACAATACATTTTAAGAATAGGGAACAAAAAAGGAACCTTTAACCAAAAAGTAATTTTTGAGTAAAAACGTTATATATATATTACTTTTCTTTATTGCAGTTTCTTGCAATAGAGAGGATAATATTATTCCAAATAACAATGTACCATATTATGGAGAAATCCCTACTTTACTACTGGAAAACTATGTGAATAGGTGTTATATTGATTTGTTAGGAAGAGAGCCATTAGATGACGAAATGATTCTGGATGTTCAGTTTTTAAGAAACAATGAAGTAACAATAGAAAGCAGAAATGATTTATTATATAAACTTCAGTTCGATACTACTTTTATAGAAGGAGACTCTTCTTATAATCAAGCCTATTTCCATAGGTTTTACGATTTGGTAAAAGTTAGATTAATTGAAGGGGCTTCCAATGGATATATTAATGCTGAAAATGCAAATTGGTTATTTAATTATACTAACGACTCTCTAGATGGAAATATGATTTCTGCTTACAAGCGTTTATTAGAGTATAATAAGTTAAACGATATTATTAAATCAGAAAATCAGTATAGAAATGGAACTATTTCTGTTATTGAATTACATAGAAGAATGATTTACAACTCTATTTATGATGATATAAACATGAACACTTTTAATTACATAAATGCTGTTTTCGATAATCTGTTGTTTCGTTATCCTACTGCTTATGAGTTTGATGAATGTATGTTGATGATAGATAATAATACTACTCAATTATTAATGGGATATTCAGGAAATTGTAAGTTAGATGTGGCAACAATTATTTGTAATTCAGATGAGTTTTATGAGGGCTTGATAAATTGGAGTTATATCACTTTTTTAGGTAGAGAAGCTACTTCAGAAGAAAGAGATAATCTAATGAATGACTTAGTTGTACATCAAGATTATCAGAGGATACAGAGATTGATTTTGACTACAGACGAATATGCTCATTTTAATTAAAATATGATGATGAAAAAACTATTACTGATATTTTTGTGCTTCCCTTTACTTTTTTCTTCTTGCAGAAAGGATGATGTGTATGAATTGAATGAGGTACAGGCGACATCCTACAATGCGAATAAGAACAAATTAAAGAGTAGTAACCAGTTTATTTCAATTTTACATGCAAATTTGTTTCAAAAAGCACTTTCAGCAAACGAATTAGTAGAAATATCCAGATGTATTGAATCTATTGGAGACAAGGAAGTAGCACACGAAATAGTACTTTCTAACTTTATGAATAAGGAGGGAGTTATTATTCCTTCTGACTCTATAATGAGAGAGGATTTAGACTTGTTTATTGAAGAAAGTTACAAACGATTTTTTGTAAGAGATATAACAGAAGCGGAAAGAGAATTTTTCCTTTCCTTTTTTGACTCTCATCCTAATGTAAGTGCCGAAATGGTGTATATGGCATTTTCTTTGTCTAACGAATATCAATATTACTAATGAAAAGAAGAGACTTTATAAAAAATTCAGCTTTAGGAACTGCTGCTCTTTCTGTTCCCTTTATATTGCCTAGCGGTAGGTTGTTTGCTGCTACAGGAAGTAGAATGGCAGATCATGTGGTTTTAATTGCTTTTGCGGGTGGTGTTCGTCAGCAAGAATCTGTTTTACAACAATATTTAGATGGAAGTCAAGAATATCCTTCTGCAGGAAACATTATGTATAACCTGCTAGATGGTGCTGTTCCTACAGATAAATTAGTGTACGGAACCAATAATGCGAATAACGAGAATATTCCTATTCCAAAATTACTTTCGCAAACATTGCAACAACAGGGTACATTGTTTAAAGAAGTAAATTCTAATACAGTAGGGCATTATGCTGGAGCAAATACATTGCTTACCGGAAATTATATGTATTCGCAAGGTTTGAGGGTAAAACCTTTAATGCCAACTATTTTCGAATATTTGAGAAGACATACTGGGGAAAAGGCAACTAAAACTTGGTTTGTGGGTAACGGAATTGGGAATTCTATTCCGTTATTAGATTATAGTGAACATGAAAATTATGGGTCTCAATATGGTGCAAATTTTTTAGCTCCCACTATTACATTTGGTGATGATGGAGAAAAACATCTTAAAAACTCCAAAATATATCATCCGGATGATGAGTTGGATCCAATGTATAAAATGAAATATTTTTTGGATAATGTATGGTACTCTCAAGGAAAAGCTTTACCAAATATTGGAAATACCATTGAGGAGAAAGCGGAGATAAAACAATTTGTAAAAGATATGTTCGAAAAAAAGGATAATGGAACAATAGCTTTCCCTCCTTCAGGAACGAATAATGATGCGCAAACTATCGGTTATGCTTGTGAGGTAATGAAAAGATTTAAGCCAACTTTAACGGTGGTTTACCTCTCTAATGTAGATGGTTGTCATGCCAATTTCACCTCCTACTTACGGTCCTTACATTCTGCCGATCATTCGGTAGGGCATCTTTGGGATTACATACAAAACCAAATACCAGAAATGGCAAACAATACATCTATTATTATTTCTCCGGAGCATGGTAGAAACTTAGATCCAAACAACATAAAAGATGCAAATGCTTTTTACGGATACGATCATTCGGACTCCAATGCCAGAAGAGTTTTTAACCTAATGGCAGGACCAGGAATTGACAGTAATTTGGTAATTGGTAGCGAAACAAATGGGGTAGGAGATATTGTAAATATTGCCCCAACTATTGCAGAGATTTTAGGATTTAAACAGGATATGATTAACTCTGGATTGGTGTATAATAATAACTCCTTATTTGATTTGATATGACAAAACTAACTATCCTATTATTGCTTGTTCCATTTTTTACAATGGGGCAACAAACCTATGTTCCAGATGATAATTTTGAAGTGGAGAAAAGGATAATTGTTAAATGATGAGATTTGTATTCTACATATCTATTTTATTGGTCTTTTTCTCCTGCAAAAAGGAAACAATAAACCCCTACAATAATCCGGATTTACTTCCCCCAACAGAAGATTCTACTTCTTATTTTTCGGAACCAACCAACTTTGCCGCTATTTACAATGATGTTTTTCTGCCGCATTGTAACAATGCTGGTTGTCATGATGGAACTTTCGAACCAGATTTCCGAACCATTGAAAGTTCTTACAATACTTTGGTGTATCAACCTATTATAAAAAACAATCCCCCTGCTACTTATCAGTATAGGGTAAAAGCAGGAAACCCTTCTGAAAGTGTATTATATGCTCGTTTGTTAGCAGATGGAAACGGAACTTCTATTTTTGATCCTAACTCTCAAGTAATGCCCCTAACGGCAGATATTGTGTACGATCCAAATCAGGAACATATTTGGCACTCGGAAAAGGAAGAACATATTAAAAATATTAAAACTTGGATAGAAAATGGTGCTCCCGATATGTTTGGAAATATTGCTGTTTTACCAAATAACAAACCCGAAATGTTAGGTGTAGCAATGTATGTTTCTGGTACAACAAATTTATTGCCTAGAATAGGGAGAGGAACCGTATTAGTCCCATCCGGTACAAATTCTTTAGATATTTGGTTTTCTGTGTCGGATGATAATTTAGCTGCTAATACTTTAACATATAATAAGGTTAAGTTTTCTGAAAGTTTGTTTCAATTTCACCTGAAACCAGAACTTAATTTGAATGTAGTAAGTTCCCCAATTATGGAAGCAGGTTATCAATCTAACAATGTAGCCTATTATCATAATATAACATACGATATCTCTTCTCTTACTTCAGGAGACGAAATGTTTATTAAAATATATGTAAAAGATGATGTAAATGAAGTTACTGAAATACCTAATAATGGAGATTTATATGAAAAAGTTAAACATTTTACTTTCGAAATTTTATAATGAAAAAACACATCTTAATATTATCTTTCTTTTTATTTGTTTTTTCTTGTTCTAAAGATAAGGAAACTCTTTTTATTATTCAAATTGAATCTACAACACCTACCGAATTACAAGAATTTCAGGAGAATATTATAGTTAATATCGAATACGAACATTCAGAAGGTTTTATGGGTTTTTACGATCCGGACTACCTTTCGTTAGAGGTAAAAGATAGCCGACTTTTAAATGCTGATTATTATCATCTAATCCCGTTAAATCCTCCAGATAACGAGCTTTCTATAAGAGGAACAATAAAGTTAGAAATAGATGCTCCTTTTATTTTAGGAAGTGGAAATTTAGAAACTTTATTTTTTACCATACGAATTCAAGATAGGGAAGGAGAGTGGAGTAATGATGTTTCTACTCCTTTAATTTCGGTAAACAGATAATATGAAAAAATACCTATTAATTTTTAGTTTTATTATACTAAGCAATTTCTTATTTGCTCAATATAACATGCAAGACTTAACAGTATACGATTGTGAAGGTACTTTAAAGGATAGCGAAACTAATGTCTTAAATTCTTCTTGGTATTCTCATGATGAGAGTTTTCACTTTACTATTTGCCCTACAAATGCTTTACAAATAACACTTACATTTAGTGTTTTTTCTACAGAGCCTATAAATGATTATCTTGTGATTTATGATGGACCTGACAATACATATCCTATTTTAGGTACTTATTCAGGTAGTATTCTGCCTCCTCAAATAATATCTTCTTCTTGTGTTACTATTGGGTTTTATTCCGATCAGAATATTGCAGATGAGGGATTTGATTTAAGTTGGGAAACATTGGTTACTACACCACAAGCTCCAATAATTACAATTCCAATTACACCCACATGTAGTACTACGGTTTTCAATATAGAATTGGATCAGTTAATACATTGTGATTCGGTAGCTTCTGCTCAAGTTTTTGTAGGAGGACAAATAAACCAAACGGTACTTGCAACTCCAGTAAATTGTGCAAACGATTCTACAAATACTATTCAATTAAGTATCTCTCCTGGTTTGAATGAGAGTGGCGTTTATACTATCTATTTTCAAAGCTATTTTATAGATGATTGTGATAGTATTTGGAACCTTTCTAGCTCTATGCAGTTTGTAGTTAACGATTGTCCGTTGCAAGTAGATTTAACTGCTGACAACACTACTATTTGTTTAGGAGATTGTGCCGATTTATATGTAAATGTTGATGGGGGAGACTCTACTTCTTACAATTATGTTTGGACCCCTCCTTGGGCAAATAGTCCAGGAACGCAAACTGTTTGTCCGGTAACAACTACACAATATATTGTTACAGTTTCGGATAACGGAACTTCATTACCTACTTCCGATACTATTACCATTGATGTAGTTTCTCCTCCAGTAGTTCAGAATAATATTAGTATTTGTCAAAATGGAATTCCTGTTATTTTAACTGCTAATCCTGTGGGAGGTTGGTGGAATGGAGTGGGAATTATTGATAATACAAATGGAGTCTTTAGTCCCGACTCATTAGTCCCTGGAAGTTATACCATTGATTATGGTTTTTCTGGTTGTACAGATGATATGGAAATAACTGTCTTAGATATATTTGCTGGAGATGATATTTCTGCTTGTCCAAATACTCCACTTTTTAATTTAAACTCTTCACTAACTACTCCTGGTGGTGTATGGTCAGGAAATGGAATACAATCAAATGGAAATATAAATGTTGGTAGTTTTAATACTGTAATAACGGCAATTTATACTTTACCTAATGGATGTTCTGATACTCTATTGGTAACTGTAGAGGGAATAAGCACTCAAGCAGACGACACCCTTTGTCAGAAGTCAGGGAGCTATCCCATCACTTTTTCTCCTCCAAATGGAGTTTGGTCTGTTTTACCAGACAACCCTCAAATTCCAAGTACTTGTCCGAATGCAATAACTACTTTTCCATATCAGCAAGGATGGGAGGGAGGATTTATTGGATGGACACAAGATCCTAATAATGATTTTGACTGGTCTTTAAATAGTGGAGGAACTCCATCTTCCAATACAGGCCCTAATTCTTCTTATGAGGGGTTAAGCTATATATATACTGAAGCTTCAGGTTCAAATTACCCAGATAAAAAAGCTAAAATTATTAGCCCGTGTATAAATTTAAGTGAGTATAATAATCCTGTATTGCATTTTTATTATCATAAATACGGTGCGGGACAGGGGGTTTTTGCAGTAGATATTTCGATTGATAATGGAGTCAATTGGATTTTTGGAATTTTATATAAAAATGGAGATATGGGTGACCAGTGGCATGAAGCTTCTATTGATTTGTCAAATTATAATAGTACTGAAGTTCTAATAAGATTAAGAGTGAAAACTGGAGATTGGCAATCAGATGTTGCGGTGGATAAACTTTCTATTCTGGGAGGTCCAGTTACTCCTGATGGAGATTTTTTAACAACCATTGCTTCTGATGGTATTCATAATCTGATTTATTCTATAGAGGGATGTAATGATTTTGTGAACTTATTTGTAAAAGAAATAAATGCTGGAGACGATATGACGGTTTGTCCATCTCAAGGAGTTTTTAATATTGTTGGGTTACCTAGTGGAGGGCTTGGACGGGGAATCATATAACAAATATTAATTTAGGGACGTTTGATCCTTCCTTAGGGTTGGGGTCAGATTTATTAACCTATACCTTTAATGGTTGTGTGGATACATCTATCTACTCAGTAGTAGAGACTACTATTCAAGATGATACTTTGGTGTTTTGTAATAATATAGGAACTCAGGTATTGGACATGACATTAGTGCCACGAACCCCTTGGGATGGGTATTGGTTTGGTAGAGGTATTATTCTTTCTGGTACTCCGGGAGAATTTAGTCCAGGGATTGCTACTTCTGGTTTTCATAATATGTTGTATGTAGCAAATGGATGTTCAGATAGCATTATTTTTAATGTTTTACCTTCATCAATATTATCTGACACATTAATTTGCTCCGCTTCTCCAGATATTATTTTAAACGTAAATCCCCCTGGAGGGTACTGGGGAGGAAATGGAATTATCAATAATAGTTTAGGATTATTTTCCCCATCATCTCTTTCAGTAGGAAATCATATGGTTGGTTATATTGCTCCTAATGGCTGCGCAGATACTTTTAACATTACAATTTACGATAATCCTATTTTGAGTTTTAGTGGATTTCAGGATTATTATTGCTTTAAAGATACCGTAATTAATATAAGTGTAAATCCTTTAGGAGGAGTTTTAAGTGGGAGTGGAATAAGTGGATATAGTTTTAATCCTTCTGTTGCTGGTACAGGTTATCATAATATTACATATACATATGGTTCAGGTAATTGCACTCAAACAATTGATACGGTTATATTTGTAGAAAATGAATTTGTAAGTTCAACATATGTAACTAATGACACCATCTGTTTTGGAGATATTACATCCATAGGAGTAAATGTAAGTGGTGGGACAAATAATTACACTTTTAACTGGAATAATGGATTGAGCAATAGTTTTCAGCAATTGGTTTCTCCTAACTTTACTACTAATTACATTATTACTTCTGCTGATGGATGTTCAGAAGTCAATATTGACACCATTCCAATTGTTGTATTAGCTACCTTTAATTTAAGTTTTTCTACTTCAATAAAACAGTGTTTCGGAGAAATTGGAAATGCAGTAGTTGATGTTAGTCCAAATGGGAATTATATTTATAATTGGAATACAAACCCTGTAAATACAACAGATAGCATAAATGCTTCTGTGAATAGGACTTATATGGTAGAAGTAGAGGATGAAAATACAAATTGTATAGTTTCCGACACAATAACTATTCCTGGTTATGATGATGTTTATTCGTCCTTTTTTACCAATACTACTTCTTGTGTTTCTCTTTTAAATGGAGAAATTCAATTCCTAAATGCATCTGTCATCAATCCTACTGAAATCTCTTCAGGGAGTTTTTGGGATTTTGGAGATGGTACTGTTATTCCTTTTGATCCAAATATAAATCCGACACATATATATAAGGACACAGGGGATTTTGAAGCTACTTTGGTTTTATATAATAACGGCTTGTGCTCGGATAGTTTTAGTACTTCCGTTTGTATTGTTTCTGAAAACAAGTTATTTGCTCCTAATACTTTCACCCCAAATGGAGATAAGTGTAACGATAACTTTTACTTGATCGGTTTAGGAGATTTCATTGATTTCAACTTGAAAATTTATAAAAGATGGGGAGGGGATATTGTGTTCGAATCAGAGGAGATACTCTTTGTAGATAACATAACAGATGGGAATATGTGTAATGATAACAATCCTTACCAAGAGTACTATAATATGGGTACTTGGAATGGAATATTAGATAATGGGGAAGAAGCGATATCTGGAAACTATGTATTTATAGCAACTTATTTTGTTCCAAATAAACTAAAGATTCAAACTTCAGTAGGCAATATAACACTTGTAAGGTAGAAACTACTCTTCAATAAACCCCTCTCCAGGGTTAAAATCATAACTGTAATCTAAAACCCTCCACTTTTGCTTATGGTCTTGATGTAGTATTAGTTGTTCAGAATGATTTAAAGTATACTTGTAGTTGCTTTCGTATTGAAAAATAGCATAGTATCCATCAGGAAGATCCTTCACTTCTAAGCTGCTCTTAAATTCTCTACTTACTTCTTTTCTTCCTGAAAACTCACCAAAAGAATTCATCATCCTATTTATGCCTATAAGCCAATCTTCTTTATTAAAATTATTTTGAACTTCAATTGAAAGATCTTCCCAGGCCGCAGGATAGTTAGCTGAATTTATATTCTTAAACCAATTATAGGAAGCTTTACTTGCCTGTTTTAATTGATAATCTTCACTAATCTGAGAATAGGAAGAGGCAAGAGTTCCAAGAATTAAAGATATGGTAAATAGTGTTTTTTTCATTTTTTAGATATATTTTATAGATTCAAAAGTATGATTTATGAACTAAATAGAGTGATATAAATTGTGTAATTTTATTTAAAAGTGCACATTTAATTATTAAAATTAATGATTTTACCTAGTAATACATTTTCTAAAACACTATATTTTCTTATGATTCTCATTACTTTTATAATAAATACAGTAAAAGTTATTAACTTTACTTTACCTAGTAGTGTTGTATTTTTATCTATTGAATATTTTATCCTACTTGTTATTGTTTAATCAAAACAGAAACAATGTATCGTTCACATTTACAGTTATTTAAGTCTGTTTTTTGTTTTACATATTTATATTGTTTTAGATAGTTTATTTAATTTAGTGTTACTTATTTAATTTTTGTTTTTTTGGTACTTATTAACATAAAATATTAAATTACTAGATAAGAAATTTGTTTGATGGAAATATTTTACTATATTTATACCGTAAAAATAAATTATTAACCAACAAAAATTATTACTATGGCTTACGAGCACACAAATTCAAAAGGTAGATCTTACCACCTAAACTCAAAAGATGTTACTTTAAAATCAACTGGAAGAGTTCAAACTATTTATTATTTCTCTAAAGACGCTAGAGATACTGCATGTGACTTACCAGCTGGAAAACAAGTTATTGAAAACGCAAAAACAGGTTTACCAATGTTAAAAAACAAATAATCAGTTAACTATCTGATTGTAAAAAAAACCTTAACAATTGTTAAGGTTTTTTTTATGTCCTTTTTTTAAATAATTAATATCTTTGAAAAAATAATTTTTATGATCAAAACCAGACCAAATAGAATAAGTGATGTTGCTCTTTTAGTTGCAGGATTTATCCTTTTCTTAACAGGATTGTTTTTATTGATATTTCCAGACGCTGCGACCATGTTGAATTCTAAAATTAATTATAACTTAGTATCTATTGTTATAATGAAGTTTTTAGGTTCAGCTTACGCTTTAATAGGACTACTTACCTTGTTATTTTTTAACACTACGGGAATAAGGAAAATAGGACTACTTGTAATTTATAATATTATTAGTTTTGTAAATCTCTATTTATTACTTGAAATGTCTAACTTGATAAGTTTAGATGTAAAATATTATTATCTTCAGGCAGGATTTAGTATACTTTTATTTATATCTTTATTAGATGAGTTTTCTCAAATAAGGAATAAATAACACAATTTATCTTTGATAGATACTATACCTACAACTATCATATAATTAATATTATGTTAAATAGAATAATTTAAAGAAAGAGGATATTACATCCTCTTTTTTTTAGAATCTTATTTTAAAGAGTTTAAGAAGTTTCTAACTTCTGTAGATTCCTTATCCATATCTAATCCATAATATATAGTTGCTAAAGTATTTAAAGCGGCTTTGTCATATGTTCCTGTTCCTCCTTTCACTTCAATAGCTTTAATATTAGTATATTTTATTAGGTATGGTAATGCCTTTTTATGTAGATTCTCTATTTGTTTCTCTATAGAAGATATTTTAGATGATTTTGAGTAATGTGTGTCGTTTAGTTCTTTTACTAATGGCTCCGTCATAGATAAGTATAAACTTGCTAGGTTGTTATTAGCTGAAGCAGACTCTGGATTTATATCGATAGCTTCTTTTAAATCCTTTTCAGCTTCTGTATGGTTACTCAGTTTAGAGTACATTTGACTTCTTATAATATATAAAATTTCATTTGAGTTATCCACATCAATAGCATCTGATAGTTTTACAATAATTTCTTCTGTTGATGCTCCCATTTTCATTAATAAATCTAACTCTGTGTTGATAAGTGTAATTTCAGAGCTAAATTGTTCCTTCCCTATCTGAATATATTCTAAAGCTTTTTGTAATTCCCCTTTTGTGGAATAAACATTACTCATATAGTAATATACCATTGGGTCGTTTGTATTTAAATCAATTGATTTTTGTAGATATTCTATTTGTGCATCTACATCTTCTAATTTTAAAGCTGCTAAATATAAGTTCTTGTAA
>Ga0206679_10002680_pt1 | contig 14004 bp, 10 predicted proteins | sample M110012015metaG_FD_155464 | JGI IMG/M metagenome (GOLD analysis project Ga0206679, IMG submission 155464) | Ammonia-oxidizing marine archaeal communities from Monterey Bay, California, United States - M1 100m 12015 | ecosystem: Environmental > Aquatic > Marine > Intertidal zone | place: USA... | reverse complement strand
GGATATTTATATTCTTCATTCCAGTTGCAACACCACTTCCTTGAAACTGATCTTGTTGGTTTAAAGTACCTGACATAGAAGGCAGGTTAAGGATTATGTCTATCATATTAGGACTTCCTTGTGCTTCTAGCTCATCTCTACCGATCACATCAACCGGCACAGCTTGGTTTTGCGCTGAGACTTTAATCAAAGAACCAGTAACAACTACCTCTTCAATATCTGCATCAGCAGCAAAAACATTAAAACCAGTCAGTAAAAAAGAAAATAAAATTAGGCTACGAACCATCTTTCTCAAATTATGCATAACTTCTCCCCATAATTATTAATAAAGTCAAACACCTTTAGATGGGTGTTTTATAGTCTTGATAGTAATACACCCCCTAGGGATGATCAACCTAAAAAATTAATATCTTATTAACTCTTTCTATTAGCCAAAAACAGGCTATTCCCCCGATCACATAAGAAGAAAGTTGAAAAGTTATCTGAGTGATCTTAATTCTGTTTAGTACCCATACAATCATCACAAAAATTGGTACCACCAGCAATTGGCCCACTTCTATGCCTAAATTAAAGAAAAATAGGGAATAAAGTAAAGAGGCTTCAGAGAATCCTATTTCAGATAAGGCTCCAGCAAACCCAAAACCATGTAATAAACCGAAGCCAAACGCTAGTAACCAAGGCGTTTTCTTATATTTTTCTCCACTCCCCACTTCTAGAGCCAAATAAATAAGAGTTAAGGCTATCAGGGCTTCTGCGCTAGATTGGGGCAATTGAAAGATACCGGTTACAGATAAGGCAAGAGTCAGGCTGTGAGCTAAGGTAAAAGCCGTAATAGTCTTAATCAAGGTCTTAAAGCCAACCACTATGAAGATCAGACCCAGAACAAAAATTAAATGATCAATTCCACTTAAAAGATGTTCTACGCCCAACCAAAAGTAATTGGTAGGATACAGGTTAGATTCCCCTGGAATCATCACCTTAGGTTCATTTACTGATACCAGACCTTCATACTGGCCTCCATCAAAGAATTGAATGCTAATGAGAGCATCAGTCATTCTGGTCAATCCCTTAATTGTCAGCTCTTGGTTTCTCAGATCTGACTCACAAACTAAGCTAGATGTGGTTACTTGGTACTTACCTTCTATCTCAGGCAAAAAGTTAAGTGTTTCCTTGCAATCAGATGGAAAAACAACACTTCCTGGTTGCGTTAAAACATTTGAAGGAAATCTCCAAACTACATCAAAAGACTTGGCTTCAACCTCGCTTAAAGTTAGCCGAGCAGGATTTAACTCATGCGCTTGAAGATTGTTAAAACTAATTAAGATTAAAGAAATTAAAAAAAATAATTTTGACATTAATCTTGGTAATTAAATTTAGGATTGATTTGAATTTCATAATCCTTTTTTAAATCTTCAATATAATTTTTCATACTCTCTTGTTTCTTATCCAGCAAATAGTTAATTAACACTGCTCTCTTCACTTCTTCAAGGTCAGGTGATTTAGCTTCCGTAATTTGAGAAATTTTAATTAAATGAGTTCCATAGATGGAATCAAAAGGGCCTACCCAAACTCCCACCTCTCTATAGATAAAATTTTCAGAAAAACCAACACCAAAATCTCTATCAATCTCTTTGGGAGTTTTATTGATAAAGTTTTTTCCAACTAAAAAAGGGTCACTATCAGGTAGGTTATTCTGATCTTGCATTACTTTGAGGGCATTCACTGCCCTTTCAGATCCATTCTTCTCTTTAGAGAAGTAAAGATGACTAAAGCTTAGTCTTCTGTCCATATAGTAATCAGCTTCTTTAGATTGGAAATACTCTTCAAGGTCTGATTCAGTGGGAGGCTTGCTCTGTTCTTCTTGCTTTAAAAAACCTATCTTTTGAGCCAGTCTCCTTTTGATAATGATATCGTCTTTATCCAGGTTTAGTTTTAAGGCTTCTCTATAAAGAATCTCTTCTTCAATTAGTTGGTTGATAATTCCTTGAAAATCTTGGCTATTTGGTGGTCTACCAACTTGTGCTGTCCAAGTTTCTATTAAACTATTTATCTCATCGTCATGGAGGATGATAGTTTTATCTTGATTACTGGAATCAAGCCAAATATCTAGCAGAAGAATAGCCAGACCTATGCATAAGAAGGAGAGTAACTTCTTAGTCATTAAGGTCTCTAATATCTATGCTTCAGGCGTATACCAGATCGGTGAAGACCAAGCTCTTTCCTGTAGAGTTTTGTGTAAGTCTGGTCTGGGTTCGACACCATTTCTAATTGCGTCCCAAGTAGACCAACGACAAGTTGGATTCTCTAATACTCTTACATAATAAAAAGCTTTTTGGGTAGGGTTAAAGTCAGGATCTTTCCAATAGGTTTTTAATTCTGAAGCGCCTAGATTAGAGCTAATAGAACAATCCGAAAGGTTAACTTTAGCTCCATTATCTGCGCACCTGTGAGTTTCAGGATCTACTTCAAGGCCGTCGGAACAAGCTACATCATAAACCTGTTCATTTGGTCTACCTACAGGCTCACCTATGGCATTTTCAGCAAAACCTTTGATAATTTGCACCCTTTGGAGCGGAGCTCCTCTGGTGTCACTTACCGCCCAAACTAAAAATTCAGGAGAGTCTCCACCAACAAGATCTCCTCCCATTGGCACCCCTTTTGCGTAAGCTTGTTTAATTAGACTTTCGTCTGAAAGAGAAGTATCACTTAAATTTTCTCCTGCAAAGAATCTCAATTTGATTTTGCTACCAGATGTAGCATAAGTTTCTTTCCTTCTAAAAGCATTGAAAATGGAGTCTCTTGTATTTTCTTCGGCCCAAACTACAGCCAATCCAGATGCACTCCATTGACGAAACCCTGGGTTACTGTAATAAGTTTCTCCAAATTTCTTTAAACCTATTAATCTAGCACCGGGTAAATCATCATTGTCCATAATTAGTTGAACTTGTTCATCTGGTAATGGAACCGAACCTCTGCCTTGAGGGGTTCCATCCAGGATACCTATTTTGGAGTGGAAATCTGATTCATCATCTGAAATAGCTCCCGTATGAGTATCACTTGCTCCTACTAGACCAAATTTATACGGATTACCCCTTTGTTCTTCTTGTAAACTTATGCCGTCTAGATACGCTTGTCTGACATAACTTCCATCTGGCCTGCTCCAACCCGTTCCACCTACTCTGGTGTCCATAATTTCAAAATCTGCCCACTCGTCATTTGGAGATAATAAGGGGTGTGTATCAGAAGTGCCTTTAACTTGTGTCATTTCTACAAGGGGCTCATTTCTCATTCTAAAGTCAGCGTACTCTTTGCCAATTGGGTACCCTGCCCAATCTTCTAATTCAAACATTTGTCCGTTAGAACCATTGGAATTATGAGGAATGGCTAAGGTATCAACACCCCTATCTCTTAAATCATCCATCCAAGTCCATAAGTCTTCAGGGTTTAAAGATTTTAATCTTGAAAATGGTTCAACTGTTACACGATCTCCTTTAAAAACTACATTTCTGTGTAGGTTTCCTCCTTCATAAGGTCCTGTTCCAAAAGGATTAAGAGTAGTTACATTCTCACCAGAACGGGTTGTTGAGCTGGTATATTCGTAAGCCACGAAGGTCGTAAAATTACCAGGATCATTGTGCTCTTGGGCACTACGAATAATATCTCTCCATGCTGACCTGTGTTTATCAACGTCGTAAATACTTATCACCCGTGCCTGATCTCCCGTCCACAAATACTTTACCATTCCCATAAAATTGAAATCCGCAACTAAGCTTCTGACTTGAGTAGCAAACAAAGCTCCCCTTCTGGGAATCGATTCAACGGTTCTATTCTCTAGAATATTAAGGTTGGTAAAAGGTTCAGTGCCTGGTGTAGTGTTATTAGGGTCGGCCCACCATTCTACGTTACCCATTAAAAAACCATGATCAGTTACCGCGTAAAAATCTAGCGGTTCTCTCATTTGCATGTCAAAACCTAAAGGATGCTGAATCGTTCCGCCTTTAGCGTATTTATAAGCATCATCAGGAGTGGCTGTAGTACCAAAAATATAAGCATCGAAAGAGTGCTTAGTATGGACATGTAGATCTCCAAAATAAACATTTCTATCTTCATTAAATCCAGGCGTGTTGCCAGATTCTGTCTCATCAGGACCCAGATTGCTGTAGTCAACAATGTCGTCACCTGAAGTACAACTCCATAAAAAAACTATGAAAACTAAACTTAAATTTCTAAATAAATATTTCATCTTTTCCCCTAAAAAAGCTCTCCTACTTATAACAGAATAAGTAGTAAATAAAAAGTTACTTGCCAGTCTACCAGAGGTCGTATTTCTGAAGTTCAGCCCTTCCTACAACCATGTGGTGAACCTCATCAGGACCGTCAGCAAATCTTAAGTGCCTCATATCTGTATACATACCTGCAAGAGGTGTCCATTGTGAGATGCCTGCTGCACCATGCATTTGAATTGCCTGATCTACTATCTGACATGCCTTTTCAGGAACCATTGCCTTTACAGCACTGATATATATTCTCGCTTCCTTGTTACCTAACACATCCATGGCCTTTGCTGCTTGTAATACAGACAATCTCATGGCATTGATATCTATCCTAGCACGGGAGATAACCTCTACATTTTTTCCTAATTTAGCAATGGGTTTCCCGAAGGCCTCCCTAGACCCCGCTCTTTTTACCATAAGTTCTAAAGCTTTTTCTGCCTTTCCAATGGTACGCATGCAGTGATGAATCCTACCTGGTCCAAGTCTAACCTGTGATATTTCAAACCCTCTTCCTTCGCCCAATAGAATATTTTCCTTAGGAACGCGAACGTTATTAAACCTAATATGCATATGACCTTGAGGTGCATGATCGTGTCCAAAGACTTGCATGCCTTCAAGAATCTCAACACCCGGATTGTCTTTAGGCACTAAGATTTGAGATTGCTGCTTTGAAGGGTGAGCATCTGGGCTGGTCTTAACCATGGTTATCATAATCTTACATCTAGGGTCTCCTGCCCCAGATATATAAAATTTTTCTCCATTAATTACCCATTCATCTCCTTCCAATACCGCACTAGTGCTTATATTTTTAGCATCAGACGAAGCTAAATTTGGTTCTGTCATGGCGTAAGCTGATCTTATCTCTCCATTTAAAAGTGGCTCTAGCCATTCTTTCTTTTGCTCTGGAGTACCTACCTGCTGCAATACTTCCATGTTGCCTGTGTCAGGAGCACTACAATTCATAGATTCTGAAGACAGAGGATACTTTCCTAACTCATCTGCTATGTAGGCGTAATCTAAGTTAGTTAATGCTTCCCCAATATTTCCGTCATTGTCTGGTAAAAAGAAATTCCATAGACCTAAATCTCTGGCTTTATTCTTAACTTCCTCAAGAAGTTCAAGTTGCCGGGGATGCCAAGACCACCTGTCTTCCTTTTGGCTGTGCAATCCATAAAATTCTTCTTGAATCGGTGCAACATTTTCTACGCAATGCTTCTTAACTAAATCCATTAAAGGCTGGGCCTCATCGGACATCGCTAATTGAAAAAGATCTGGATTTAAGTTTGCTGACATAATTTCTCCTTTAATTATTATTAATTTTATACCAAATCGGTGATGACCATGCTCTTTCTTGTATGGTTACTTGTAAGCCGGGTCTCACTGGAGCTCCTGATCTAATAGCATCCCAAGTTGTCCACCTGCAAGTAGGATTCTCTAAAACCCTAACGTAGTAAAAAGACTCCACCCCTTTTTCAAAATCTGGATCAGTCCAAACAGTCTTTAATTCAGAAGCTCCATTATTAGAAATGGAACAATCCTGTAGATTGACCTTAGCGTTATTTTCAGGGCATCTATGAGTCTTGGGATCTACTTTTAAACCATCTGAACAAGCAACGTCATAAACCTTCTCTTTGGTTTCTTTGTCTGGTCCATGGTCATACCAACCCTTAATAACTTGAAGTCTTTGTAGAGGAGCTCCATAACTGTCTCTTTGTGCCCAAACTATAAAATGGGGAGACTCATTGCCTTCACTTATCAAATCCGCTCCCATTGGGACACCTTTTTCATATGCTTTTTTAACTAAAGCATCTGAATTTAAGTCTATGTCCTTTAATGTAAAACCCCCAAAGAATCTTACTTTAATCCTGTTACCTGAAGTACCAAAAGTCTCTTTGCGCCTGAGAGCATTAAATATGGACTCACGAGTATTCTCTTCAGCCCAAACTCCTGCTAACCCTGAGGCTCCAAATTGAGCAGTTCTGGCAGAGCCAGGTAAGTATTGATCTATTATTATTTCAGAACCATTAAGTTGAGAAGTACTGGCAGAGCCATCTAGGTAGTCTTCATTAAATGGCAAAGAGCCTCTTGATAGGGGTGAAGATGTTAGTGGTGTTGTACCAAAATAGTTGTCTTCTTCGTAGGAACCTGAGGAATTGTGATTATCGCTTGAACCTATAAAGCCCATTCTAAAAGGATTACCTCTATTTTCTTTTTGAAGGGCCAAGCCGTTCATCAAAGCCTCCCTTACATAGCTACCATGAGGATTGCTGTAAAAATTAGTTTTTCCTTTACGGGTATTCAGAATTTCAAAACCTGCCCATTCATCCTTCGGAGATAATCTGGGATGAGTTTCAGAGGTGCCTTTAATTTGAGTAATTTCAACCAATGGCTCATTTCTCATCCTTTGTTCTGCGTAAGATTGATCTAAAGGTTTCCCATCATAATAAGCTAGCCTAAAAGTTTTGCCATTGGACTGATTTGAATTGTGAGGAATAGCTAAGCTGTCTAAACCCTTTTCTCTCATAACGTCCATCCAATCCCATAAATCTTCTGGATTCTGTGAATCCATCCTTGTAAAAGGTCTTTTAGGTGCCTTACTTGAATTAAATAGAACATTCCTATGATAGGAAGCACCGTCTGGTGGTAAAAAAGATGAGGTCCATTCATACCCTATGAAAGTAGTAAATTTACCTGGTTCATTATGCTTTTCCGCTGCCTTAATAATATCTGTCCATGCTTCTCTATAGGACTCATAATCAAATGATGCTGAGCCTCTTGCAATATCACTCTTCAACCAAGCTATGAATTGTTTCCAGTAGCTACCTCGCGTCAGGGCAAATTTACCAAATTCTTGTCTAAAAAGAGCTACTCTATCCAGATTGCCATCAATATTAAGAAGGCTTAAATTTTCTTCTGCGTTTACATTGTGAAAAGGTTTTGCTAGGGGATGCTTTGAAAGTTCTGTTGATGTATCAGCCCAATCATCCACAACTCCCATCCAAAAACCATGATCAGTAACTGCATAAAAATCTAAAGGCTCTCTTATTGTCATATTAATGCCAAAAGAATTTTTCATAGCTTCTCCTTTGGCATAACGATAAGCTTCATCAGGAGTGTTCATGTTACCTAGCAGGTAAGCATCAAATGAATAAGTGGTGTGTATGTGGGTGTCTCCAAAGTACACATTGCGGTATTGGTTGTAATCTTCCGTTCTTTCATTGGAAACATCTTTCTCAGGAATTGAATGGTCCTCAATGGTCTGATTATCATTGGAACAACTTGATAGAATTAGAAGACCAAAAATAATAAATACGACTCTGAACATAAACTTTCTCCTTTTATTGCGTCGAATCCTCTGCTGGATCGTAATTACCGATCCAGTCAGCCGTAGTCGTAGAGCTAGGTACATACCATATAGGTGAGGACCAAGCTCGGTCTTGTGTAATTAGGTTTAGATCAGTTCTGGGTTTCCTTTGGTTATTTACCGCGTCCCAAGCCGTCCATCTGCAAGAAGGATTCTCTAAAACCCTAACATAATAGAAAGCATCTTCATCAGGATTAAACTCAGGATCCGTCCATACAGTTTTTAATTCTGCGGCACCTAAATTAGAAACAGAGCAATCCGCTAGATTAACTTTCGCACCATTATCTGGACACCTATGAGTTTGGGTATCTACCTTTAAGCCATCTGAACAAGCTGCATCATAAATTTTTTCATGAGTGCTTCCATCCCCAGTATCGGTCCAACCCTTAATAATTTGTAGGCGTTGAAGCGAAGTAGCTCTTTGATCTTTTTGAGCCCAAATCAAAAATGAAGGTGGCTTCCTCTCTTCCGCCATAAGATCACTTCCCATGGGCACCGCTCTTTTATAGGCTTCTTTTACTAATTGTTCTGAATCTAAATCAAGATCTTGTAAATCAAAACCTCCAAAAAAACGAAGTCTTATCCGGTTGCCGCTTGTTGCATAAGTTTCCTTCCTTCTAAAAGAAGAAAAAATTGATTCTCTTGTATTTTCTTCTGCCCAAACTGCGGCTAGACCAGAAGCACTCCAAAGAGAATAGTAAGTGTCTACATATCTACCCTGCTCTTTCTCAACAAAATTATTAGAGTTATCTTCACCCTGACTTAACTCCATGTATTCTTGTCCAGTAATTGGGACTGTACCTCTTAAAGCAGGAAGGCCATCCAACACTCCAACTTTGGCATAAAAATCTGATTCAACAAAAGCCCCTGCTGCCGTATGCGTATCACTTGAACCTATAACACCGAATTTGTATGGATTTCCTCTATCCTCCCACTGTAAGCCCAAGCCTCTTTTGTATGCTTGCCTAACATAACCGCCATTGGGATCACTATAAGTTTTGCCTCTTCCAATCCGGTAAGGAAAAATTTCAAAGTCAGCCCATTCATCATCTGGAGACAATAAAGGGTGAGTATCTGAAGTTCCTTTAACTTGAGTACTTTCAACAATAGGCTCATTTCGCATCCTGAAATCTGCATATTGTTTATCGACTAGAGAACCATCCCACTCCTTAGTTTCAAACATTCTTCCGTTTGATCCATTGGAGTTATGGGGTATGGCTATTGAATCTAAACCTAGTTCCCTTAACCGATCCATCCAAGACCAAAGATCCTCTGGATTCATAGAGTCTATTCTTGTCCAAGGCCTCTTCGGGTACTCAGAGGTTTCAAATAAAACGTTTCTATGTAAATTCCCGCCTTCGTTAAGGCCTGAGTTGGTGGTAAATTCGTAACCAATAAAAGTCGTAAATTTTCCTGGTTGATAGTTTCTTTCAGCTGATTCCGCTATCTCCTTCCATGCAGTCTTATGAACATCGTAATCAAACATTGGCATAGAGAGAGCTATATTATTTTTAATTCTTTTAGCTCTCCATTGGCTGAATTCATTTCCAAAAGTACTTAACCAAAAGAAATTAGCAAAAGCATTTCTTCTTCTGGAGATAGAGTCTATGCCAGTATTACCTGGAGCATTAATATCGTGATAAGGACCTGCACCAGGTAGTGACGAAGCAGGATGTGAAGTATCTGCAAGTTTCTCAAAAAGTCCCAAGAAAAATCCATGATCTGTCACCGCATAAAAATCTAGCGGTTCGCTTAATTGCATATCAAAGCCTAAGGGATGTTTGATGGTTCCTCCTTTAGCAAAGGTATAAGCATCATCAGGAGTGGCTGTTGTTCCAAATATATAGGCATCAAAAGAATATTTTGTATGAACGTGGGTATCTCCAAAATAAAGATTTCTTTCTTCGTTATAGCCCTCGGTGTTAGTTGACTCTATTGAATCTTCTTTAGTACCTGAATCTTGAAGATTCAGTGAATCATCTGAGCAGCTGATTACCAATAAGGTTACGAAACCAAATAGAATAGATTTTTTTATAAATTTCATAGTCCTCCCTGAAACCCTCTCCGGACTTCATATTATGAAGGTGGAAAAGAAAGTAAAGTTAAAAAAATTGTCTTTTTTAATAAATACTGTATATTTATACAGTATGCGTGATTTATATAGAAAGAATAAACCTTCAGGTCAACCTATGGCCGTAAAGGGTTTTGAGTCAATAAGTCAAAATGTATTGTTGCAGAGTATGTGGATAGATCGTTTAATAACATCAGTGTATGTTGTTTTAACAGGAACGATTATTGCAATCTCTTTAGCAATACTACTTGGCTTTGATGGTTAAAAAAGAAAAACGTCCTAGAATAAATCCAGTTGCGAAGCATGCTGGTAAATTCAATAAGGCAAAAGTCTTCAAAGACAAAACAAAATACTCAAGAAAGAAAAAATCTAAAGGGAGCTAATGGATAGCTACTATAACCTTCTGGTTGCCTGGTTTGTCTTGTGTGTTGCTGCAGGCTTTTACCTTCTATTTAAAACAGCTCCTTACGGCAGATATTTAAGAGATGGATGGGGAGTACAAGTTCCTTCTAGGTTGGGATGGATTTTATTTGAATCACCACCTGTTTTTTTAATGATCGTTTTCTTTATTCTTTACAGCGATCAAAGTTGGGTTCAAATAATATTTCTCTCCATTTGGTTAAGTCATTACATTAACAGAAGTTTAATTTGGCCATTGAAAGTAAAGATTTCCGGTAAACCTATGCCACTTTTAATAATTCTTTTCGCTTTAAGCTTCAATGCTATAAATGTTTACCTTCAAGGGAATTGGATTTTTGTTCGTGGAGAGTATTCAATTTATTGGTTAACCAGCAAGCCTTTTATCGCGGGCTTAATAATTTTCTTCATTGGTATGTACATCAACATTACTTCAGATAATATTTTAATTGCTCTAAGAAAAAATAATCAGGATGAATATTCAATTCCCAAAGGGTTTTTATTTAACAAAATATCTTCTCCTAATTATCTAGGTGAAATGATTGAGTGGCTTGGTTGGGCAATAATGACTTGGAGTTTTGCAGGTTTGGTTTTTTTCTTTTGGACAGTAGCTAATTTGTTACCTAGGGCCTTATCTAACCATAAGTGGTACAAAAAAGAATTTCCTGAATACCCATCTGAACGCAAAGCAATTATTCCTTATCTTTTTTAATCTTTCTCTTGTTTCTATTTAACACAAGAATTATTCTAAGCGCCCTGTTTGCAAGCAAGTTAGGAGTCATTTATGGATCTAGAATACGGACCTGAGTACAACGAATTTAGAGAAGAAGTTAGATCTTTCGTTAAAGACAATGAAGGGGTTAATCTAATAGGGGAGTCTTTAAGAAGCACTGCACGGGTTGAATGGCAACAAACACTAATTGATAACGGCTACTTCGCAAGATCCACTCCTAAAGAATATGGTGGATTTGGAGGTGATATAGACATTCTAAAAACCAGAATAATAGCGGAAGAGTTTGCAAAATCTTCTATTCCTAAACCTTTGGGCGGCCAAGGAATACAAATGTTGGTCCCTACTCTGCTGGAGCTTGGTACAGAAGAACAAAAGCAAGCCTACGTAAAACCCACTCTTAGAGGAGAGATTATTTGGTGCCAAGGTTATTCTGAACCTAACTCTGGTAGTGACCTAGCAAGCCTGCAGACCAAAGGAGAGTTGGATGGGGATGAGTGGGTTATTAATGGTCAGAAGATTTGGACCAGTACAGCAAAATTTGCTCAGATGTGTTTTTGTCTGGTTAGAACAGAACCGGATGCTCCGAAGCACCAAGGAATCAGTTACCTTCTAATTCCAATGGACACACCTGGTATTGAAATTAGACCAATTAAGCAAATGACAGGTGATGCTGATTTCAATGAAGTGTTTTTCACAGATGTACGTATACCTGCAGCTAACATTGTTGGTAAGCGCGGTGAAGGATGGAAAGTAGCAAACGCAACTTTAACTCATGAAAGAGGTTCATTAGCTGATCCAGATGTAATGCAGAATAGACTTTATGCGCTTATTGATTTAATGAAATCTGAAACTATTGATGGAGAAAGAGTTATAGATAAACCTGTGTTCAGGGATAGATTGCTGAGAGTTCAAGGAAAAGTATTGGCTCAACAAGCCAATGCCCTAAGGCTCCTTTCTAGTTCAATTAACAAAGGTCAAGACACCACAATGGCAAGATTTATTACTAAGCTTATAGGAACTGAACTGAGGCATGAACTTGAAGGCTTGGCTATTGATGCCATGGGTGAAATAGGAACCCTATATGAAGACAGCCCTCATTTAAGAGACAGCGGCTCCTGGCAGATGTCTTATATGTATTTTCTTGGGTTGATAATTGGTGGAGGTACTAATCAGATACAAAAGAATATTATTAGTGAAAGGGCCTTAGGTATGCCTAAGGAACCGAAAGTACAAGGAGCATAAGATGTATTTTGGATTATCAGAAGAGCAACAAAGCCTACAAGATAATATTAAGAAATATCTAGAAGACAATGCTTCTCTAGATACGATTAAAGAAGTTGCTGGTGGTGATTCAGCTAAGGCAGAAAATATACATAAAGGACTCGTAGAATTAGGAATCAGTGGTCTTATGGTTCCTGAGCAATACGGAGGGCTAGAGCTTGATATGCTTTTTGCTTCTGTTGTTTCAGGAGCCCTGGGTTCAGGTACGGCACCCGTTCCATTTGCTGGTGCTTATGTCATGGCACCCATTGCACTATCTCTAGGAGGTAGCGAATCCCAAAAGGAAACCTGGTTACCAAAAATAGCAGGTGGCGAGGCTATTATTGGAATTGGTATTTCAGAATATGTAGGCGCTCGAGAAGATGCAGCAATTACTTTCTCTGGTAACACTATCTCAGGACGATGTCTTTTTGTAATTGACGCTAAAAATGCAGATGCTTATATTCTTGCTAATAAAGCAGGAGAACTATACATAATTGATGCTAAAGACAAAGGCATCTCAGTAACTGAATTAGTAACAGTTGATAAAACACGTCCTTCAATAGAACTGAATTTAGACAAAGTGGTAGCCGAACTTCTTCCAGGGTCCGAGAAGAATCAAGAAGTAATCAATAAAGTTTTAGATGCTGGCAGGCTGATGCTTTCAGCGGACAGTGTTGGCGCTTCTCAAATAATGTTGGATAAAGCCGTTGCTTACTCGTTAGAAAGGAAACAATTTGGAAGAGTTATAGGATCGTTTCAAGCAGTTAAACACATGTGTGCTGAAATGGCTGCAGAACTGGAACCCTGTCATTCAATGATATGGCATGCAGCGCACTGTTATGATCATGATCCTGCCCAAGCTAGATTAATGGCTTGTCACACCAAGGCCCATGTTTCAGAAGTAGCGAAGCAAATTTCTAAGACCTCTACAGAAGTTCATGGCGGTATGGGTTTTACTGATGAATTAGGTTTGCATTACTGGTTTAAGAGAATAGGGCTTAATAGACAACTATTAGGATCTCCAGAATTAGTTAGAGAAGAAGCAGCGAGAATTCAAAACTTTGATCAATCCCCTGCTGAAGGTCAAGGAAATAAGGAAGTTGGTAATCCTTTACTTGTCTAAAGAGAATAAAACTCAGCTGCTGTTTTAAAGAAAAGGTGTTCCTTTTCTTCTAAAGAAAAATCTCTCACCACTTTTTTAAATCCATTCCAGAGAGAGGCATAGGAGATTGATCTTCTATCTACGGGGAAATTACTCTCAAACATGCAGCGTTTTACACCGAAACATTTAATAGCATGCAAATAATATCTACCGTGAAGCTCAAATAGCTCTTCGGAAGTTGCTGGTAATTCTCTCTTATGCCATCCCCAACCATTTATTGGCATAGCCAGCCCACCTATTTTTATATAAACATTATCCCTTTCTGCTAACTCAGCAATAGATTCTTGCCATTCAGAAAAAACCTCCTCACGTCTATTTGCATAAGGGCCTATACCTAGTGGACCGCCAAAGTGATTCTGTACAATCTTAAGATTAGGAAAACATTTAGCCAATTCGGTTAACTCTTTGATTTGATTATGATAATTCCACGCATCTAGAGTAAGATTAAGAGCATCTAATTGCTCTACACCTTGTTGGAATTGGCTGTCTAAATAGATGTGTCTAATTGGAATTGAATGGGAATTTCTTATCTCTTCACTCTTATCCCAACTCGCTCCGTGACGTATCCCTTTAAACTTCCCTTTCCCCTGCTCCAAGTGCGCTTCCAAGACCTCTTTAGCAGAACTTCCTAACATCATATCTGCATGTCCTACTATGCCTTCAATTTGCGCTTTGGAGGTGTCTAAGGTTGCTTCATCAGCCACTTCAATAACAAACTTA
>Ga0206679_10002676_pt1 | contig 14017 bp, 10 predicted proteins | sample M110012015metaG_FD_155464 | JGI IMG/M metagenome (GOLD analysis project Ga0206679, IMG submission 155464) | Ammonia-oxidizing marine archaeal communities from Monterey Bay, California, United States - M1 100m 12015 | ecosystem: Environmental > Aquatic > Marine > Intertidal zone | place: USA... | reverse complement strand
CATCAGCCATTCCCCAAATAGCGTGCGGCTTATAGCAGTAGAATGCATAGCCTTCGCCTTTCTTAATTGAGTCTAAAACTCGAGCATTTTTTACAGCTTCAGCAGCTCTAATTGGCTCAATTCCAGCATCAAGTAGTTGGTAATCTCTTACCTTTACCTCATTTACGTTTGCGGATGCCCAGCCATCGGCACCAATCCAAAACTCGCCTTTGCCGTTGCCATCGCTATCCATAGCTGCAACAACCTCAGGTCTACCAAGATCAAAAATTGAAGTTATATTCATCTTTGCTGCAAAGTCTTGAGAGACACAGTAGCCTTGGTTTCCTTCGTAGCTTAGAGGACTTAACTTAAGTGTTCCTTTAGGTACGAGGTCATTAGTGTAGGCCTGTTGGTTAGGTAACCAGATATCAGGGTGAACCTCAATTTCACCTTTACTTCTATCAATGGCTGCATAAATAGCTGTATTGTTTCCAGGAACAAGTTCCACTTCTCCGCCCATTTTGTCGGTAATAACTGCAGACAGCAAGTTAGCAATTGCAGTTGCTCCTGTCCAACCTGGATCACCGATATTAACTTTTTCTGCATAGCTGGACATTGACATAGACAATGCAATTAATCCTGCTATAAAAGTCTTACTTAATATTTTCATTTTTACTTCTCCTTAATTTTATAAATTGACACATAACCACAAAAAATACTTTCTTTTTAGGGAAAAAATTACCCAAACCAATAAATAAATTGAAGTAATTTGTTGTGTTTTTTTAGCTCATATATATGAGTTGCTTACATATTACCATGAAATTACTCAGGATAAAACCCATTTGTAGAGTTAGCTTAATTCAGCTTGCACAATGTCTGTAAAAGAAAATATAGAACCTGAGTGAGAAAAATTAATGTTTCAGGTAAATAAAAAAAATCAATTTACGTATTTATAGAAATGAAGATTTTTTAGGATAGAAAATTTTTTACAATTGTATTAAATAATTTTGGTTTTTCCATATGTGAATTATGAGCACAGTTTTCAATGATCTCTACCCTAGAATCAACTATGCCTTTTTTTAATATTTTTTGCTGAGACCAATCATAAGAACGATCTTTATCTGACCATATAATTAGAGTTGGGCATTTAATACGTTTCAGTTGTTCCCTTCCATCCCAACACTCCCAAGCATCAAGACTGGCGAGTGCAGCTTGTGTTGTAGCCTTTATACCTTCATCGATACACAAATTAAATCCATCACCAATTAGATAATCAATAAACCATGTTTTCGCTATGTCTTGTCTAACTTTATTTAAACCAAATTTTTTAATTTTGGTTCTTGATTCATTGATGGTTTCAAATCTGTTTGGCAGAACTCCAATAGAGCCTGTTCCAAAACAAATTAGCCTATTTATACGTTCTGGATAAAGAGCGGCCATTTCTTGAACTACCATTCCACCCATGGAATGCCCGAGTAAATTAAACTTTTCTACCTTTAAATAATCTAAAAGCTCAAATACTTGATTTGCATTTTCTTTTATTGTAGATGGCGCAGTCATATGAGAGCTTTCTCCATAGCCTGCCAAAGATGGCATTATTAAAACGTACTCATCTTTTAATTCTTCCTGAAATTTCCACATTAACTGACCACCTAGATACCCGTGAATTAATACTAGAGGATATCCGGCTCCTATTTTTTTGTAAGATAACATGTTTAACTGTAACTTATAACGGGCTCACCCAAAATATCTAGCCTAGGCATAATGCCTAAGCCTGGTTTTTTTGGTGCGACAACATATCCGTTCTTTATATCAAACTCACCATCAGCTGTCTTTGGAGTGACCATATCGCGACAATCTAAAACACACCTAAGATACTTTTTGGGTAGAGTTTGAGCCAAATGCACAATAGCTGAAAAAGCAATATCTGATCCAGTAGTATCCTGAACACTCATGGTATAACCTGCAGCGATACAGATATCTCTCTGTCTTCTACATTTTGTTAAACCACCATTCTTTGAAATTTTTAGACCCACACCATCTGCCGCATCATCGGCTACAATTTGAATAATGTCTTCCTCGGATAATACTAATTCATCACAGATAATAGGTATGTTTGTTCTCTTACGTAGAGACAAATGCTCTCGCCAAGTGGCACAAGGAGCCTCCAATACAAAGTCTAGGTCTTTTGGCATTATGTTGAGTAAACGTAGAGCGCTTTCGACCGATAAACCACCATTGGCGTCAACAATAAAGTACTCACCTTTTGGGCTATCGGCCAGACATGCTTGAATTCTTTTTGCATTCAACTTAGGATCGTCAGTAATTTTGATTGAGTGCCCTCGATATCCTGCTTCACGATGTAGCTTTACTCGATTTCTCATGTCGTCTGGCTCACCCACATAGATAGAAGAAATTAAAGCCAAAGGTTCGTTGGTACTTCCACCCAATAAATCGCAAACAGGCATTTCTACTGACTTTCCAAAAATATCCCAGCAAGCAACATCAAGTGGTGTTTTTGCATGATTGTGTCCAATTAGGGCATTGTCCATTGCTTCGTTGATACGGTCTAAGTGTCTCGGATCTTTGCCCAATAAACTAGGAGCAATCTCTTCAATCCCCGCACGAACTCCCTTCGCATGAGCTGCAATGTAATTCGAACCAAAAGGAGTGCTTTCACCCCAGCCTTCAATGCCTGAGTCAGTTAAAACTCGAACAATAGTAGAATCAAAAACAGAGTATTCTCGCCCACCCGATAAGTGATAAACACCCCCAGAATAAGGAAGGTCTACTTGAAAAACATCTATTTGATTAATCTTCATTAGGGCAAAAGAACCAGCTTGCCCACATACTTTTTGGATACAAAGTCTTTTTGAGCATTGATAATATTTTTTAAAGGGTAAGTCTTGGAAACTAGAGGCTTAATTTCATTTCTTTCGATATACCCAATTACATTGTGAAAGACTTGACGATCTTGAAATGTGCAACCAATTAATACCAAATCCTTTAAGTAAAGTGTTCTAACATCAAGCTCAACTATTGGTCCTGCGATTGCGCCAGCAGCAGCATATCTACCACCTTTTTTTAAAACATCAAGCAGATCTCCCCAATCTTCTCCAGCAACTAAATCAATAACAACATCAATGCTTTCATTTTCTATAGAGTCTGTTAATTTATCTTCTCTATGAATGACCTCATTTGCACCTATTTCTCTAACTATATCTGCCTTTGCTTTGCTAGCTATAGCAACTACTCTTGCGCCTCGTCTCTTTGCCAACTGAATAGCGGCTGATCCAACACCGCCAGAAGCTCCAGTTATCAGAACAACTTCGTCCTCTTTAACATCTGAACGTTCAAGTAAATTTTCTGCTGTCGAGTATGAGCAGGGAATGGATGCCAGTTCTGCATTCGTCCAATTACTCTCAATCTTAAAACTTTCGTCACTAAAAGCGACCATATATTCTGCAAAAGCACCGTCACATTCAGAGCCCATCGTCCAGCACTCATAAGGTCTATAATCCACTGCATATTGTTGCATTGTTCTAACCAGGACTCGCTCACCGACTCGCCCGTTATCAACATCATCTCCAACAGCAACTATTTCTCCGTAGCAGTCCGCACCCTGAATAATTGGGAACTCTAAAGGCTCACCTGACCAGCTTCCGTCATCACCTTTTCCTTGAGAATCTTGTGCGTTGGTTTCACCTTTAACTGACTTGGAATACCATGCAGTTCGAGTGTTAATGTCAGTATTATTAATACCAGCACCTAAAACTTTAATCAATACTTGATCAGAATTTGGCTGTGGAACTTTTACATTATTTCGAAATTCAAGAACTTCAAAACCACCATGGCCAGTTGTTAAAACTGCACTCATTTTATTTGGAATAGTACTCATGTTAATTACAGCAACAAATCTGATTCAAATGGATAGCTCGTCAAAAGCTCATAACCATTATTAGTTAATAATACTTGTTCCTCTAGTTTAACACCTGGGCCCCCACTATAGCGACCAACATAAGTCTCGACACACATCACCATACCAGGCTTCAGAACTCCATCAAAACTGTTCTCATTTAACTCCCAGCTAAATGGTATCGCAGGAAATTCATCACATAAACCTACGCCATGGAAAAGGACTGAGTAATGGCGAAATTCATCCTTAGAGTACTCCTTAGAATTAAGTGTTAACTCTTTAAAGGTTGTACCTGGTTTTAACAACTCCATATTTTTTTGAATTTGCTCATAACCCATAGTGTAGATTTCTTTTTGTTCATCAGTCGGCTTCTCATCACCGCACAACCAAGTCCGAGACATGTCTGTGCAGTATCCATAGGAGCCAACCAAGTCGGTATCAAAGCCCATTAACTCGCCACTTAATATGGGCCGAGATGAGCACTCTTGATACCAAGGGTTTGCTCTGGGACCTGAGGCAAGTAGTCTCGTTTCAATCCATTCAGCTCCTCTTGAAACTGCCTCCATTTGAAACCGACTCCAAAGCTCTTGCTCTGTTATTCCAGGCTTAAAATGATTTCGCATCAACTCCATTGACTTTTCGCATGCAAAGATAGAACGCTTCATAGCGACCAGCTCATCGTCTGACTTAATGAGCCTTGCAAGCTCCATAACCTCTTCACCATTTGCAAGCTCAAGACCAAGTGACTGAAGCTCATGAACACCTTCAGGCGCACAATGATCGAGTGCCAATCTATTGTTTCCGTTGCCATGCTCTTTGACTATGTCAACAATTTCAGACGCCCATATCTTGGCTCTCTCTTTACTCTTATCTCCAGCTGTAAAGTATAGATATGTAATCGCATGCCTGACTTCAGTGATTAATGGATTGTGGTTTGATAGAAATTCATGTGAGTCAAACTCAAAAACAATGACAGGGCCTTCAGTCATTACAAGTGCATAACGAGCAGCATTGTGAGAAGTCCATAAAGACATGTTAGTACTGTCTGTTGCATAGCGAATATTTAATGGGTCATAGAGAAGGATGCCTGCACAATCAAATTCAACGAGTTTTTCTCGAACTCTTTTTAATCTATACTCCCTAATTTTTGTCATGTTTGGATTAGCCAAACCTGCCTCTAACCATTCTGACTCAGCAAGCTCTCCAGGGCCCAATGCATGCTTATTGAGACTATAGATATCCTCTCCATCTCTTAGATGAGAGCCTATTTTTGCATGATGCCTTTTAACTGCTGAAAAACTCATTTAATAATCCTAGCTAATCATCGCATTTTAGATCCAGATGGATCATAAAGAGGCTCCATTACAATAGATGCCTCACAGAACTGGCCCAATATCTCTACTTCAAGCTTTGCATTAGAATCAATTAACTCAACTGGAAGGTAGGTCATCGCAAGAGATTTTTCAACTGAATGACCATAACCACCTGAAGTTATATAGGAAACACATTCTCCATCATACATGACAGCTTCGTCACCACTAACATCAGTCTCAGTCTCTATTTGTATTACAGAAAGCTTTTTGTTTGGACCATTCTTTTTCTCAATTATGGCTGCTTTTTTGCCTATAAAGTCTTTGTCCCAATCTACAAAAAAATCAAGTCCGGACTCCATTATTGTAAAGTCAGGCCTAAAGTCCATGGTCCACGCACCCCAACTTTTCTCTAGCCTCATTGACATCAATGCTCTACCACCAAACCACTTGAGACCCAAGTCTGATCCAGCTTCTTCTATTACCTCAAATAGTTTTAATTGGTACTGAGGTGCGACATAAATCTCGTAACCAAGTTCGCCTGTAAATGAAATTCTTACGCAGAGCGCTGGCACCCCTCCTATGAATGTATCTCTAATATCTCTAAATTTAAATGCCTCTGAACTGACATCTTCTCGAGTAAGTCTTGATAATAATTCCCCGGATTTTGGGCCAGATATTGCAATGCCATGAAATTCGTCTGTCATATTTTTATAGACAACATCTTGAACACCTTCAAGATGCTTCTCAAACCACCGAAGATGCATATTTTGTGCAACACTGGAACCAAATAAATAATAGGTTTCTTCATCAATACAGGCAACTGTTAGATCTCCATTCAGCTTGCCGCTCTCTAAAAGCATAGGTGTTAAATTAACTCTTCCTTGGTTTGGAAGGCGACCCGCAAGAACCTTATCCAAAAATGCTTTAGCGCCTTTACCTGTAAACCTATGGTTAGCAAAATTTGCCACTTCACTTGCTCCAACAGATGCTCTCACAGCTTCGACTTCCTTTGCTACATACTCATGAGATCTCGACCTCTGAAATGTTGGGTCTTCATATGCATCCTCTGGAGACTTAGCAAACCAAAGCACATTTTCAAGACCAAAAGTATCTTGCCATACAGCTCCTTTTTGGGTTAAGCGATCATATATCGATGTTGTTTTCTGAAGTCTGCCTTTTGGCAAAGTTTCGTTAGGAAAGGTCATCACAAAGCGACGTTCGTAATTTTCAGACGACTTGATTACACCCCATTCAGGTGTTGCAAAATCTCCAAAACGTGCAATGTCCATTGCCCAAACATCCACTGAAGGCTCACCTTCAATCATCCATTCAGCTAGAGTTTTTCCAACTCCACCGGCTTGACAAAAACCAGCCATCACACCGACAGCAGTCCAGTAGTTTTTAATACCCGGAACAGGTCCAACCATCGGGTTTCCATCTGGAGAAAATACAAATGGCCCATTAATAGTATTTTTAATACCAGCAGTTCCTAATGCAGGAATACGTTCAAAGGCTAGCTCCAATCGATCGGCAATACGATCCAAATCTGGCTCAAGCAGATCATGCCCAAAAGTTTGCGGTGTGCCATCTAATGACCAAGGCGTAGATCGAGGCTCATAAGTCCCCAATAACATACCCGTACTTTCTTGACGAGTATAGATATTCGCTTCAAAGTCAATACAACTTGGCAAGCGCTGACCCTCTGGAAGGCTCGCAATTTGATCAATTTCATCTGTAATTAAATAGTGATGCTCCATTGGCACTATAGGCAAATGAATTCCAGACATTCGGCCAAGTTCACGCGCCCAAAGACCGCCAGCATTTACAATATGCTCTGCATGAATATTACCTTTTTTAGTAACAACATCCCAAGAACCATCAGGCCTCTGATTGGTTTCTATAACTGGCGTATGAGTGAAGAACTCTGCACCATGAACACGTGCTGATTTTGCATAAGCATAAACAACACCAGAAGGATCAAGGTCACCATCAGATGGATCCCAAAGTGCTGCAACATAGTGTTTAGGGTCGATTAATGGATGTTTGTCTACGACTTCATCCAATGTCACAAATTCTTGATCTAGACCTAATGATCTTGCATTTGAGCGCTCACGCTTAAGATAGTCATGCCAATTTTGATTTGAAGCTAGATAGAAACCTCCCGTTTTGTGCATACTAATCGAATGGCCCGAAGTTTCTTCAATTTCCTTGTATAAATTGATTGTATAGTCTTGAAGTTTGGACACATTAGGGTCAGAACTAACTGTATGAAATGAACCAGCTGCATGCCAACTAGAGCCAGAAGTTAATTCATCCCTTTCAAGTAAAACGACATCTTTCCAACCCATCTTTGCAAGGTGAAATAGGATAGAGCAACCAACAACACCGCCTCCAATAACAACAACTCTTGCATGATCTTTCATAATGGATCCCTAAATAAAAAAAATGAAAATTAAATGTTAATCCAAAAAATAACTAAACTCAAGTGAAAAAAAATTGGGCCCTTATAAAGGCGCCGCTCCACCCTCTGAAACCCTCTTCTCAACATAACTTGTAAGCTCTTCTTCTACCTCTTGGCTAAGCTTAGGTTCTTTATAGTCAACTAAAAGCTGCTTCCATATTTTGTTAGCCCTTTGGGCTGCTGTGATTGAGCCTGCATCTCTCCAAGACTCAAAGTTGCGCCAATCAGAAAGCATTGGGTTGTAGTGTTCGGTTTCGTAGCGCTCCATGGTTTGTGCTGCAGCAAAAAAATGGCTAGCAGGACCAACCTCGGCTATTGCCTCTACACCAAGTGTGTCGTTGTTGACTTTTGATGGTACGAGAAAAGCCTCCATCATTTGGTTCATTTCAGCATCTAATATAACTTTCTCGTAAGATGCGCACAACCCCCCTTCAATCCAACCATGTCCATGCAAGATAAAATTCACCTGGCCTAGAAGACAGGCCCAGAGAGACATCTGTGACTCATACACTGACTGCTCGTCAGGCGCATTGGACGCATTAGCATTAGACGCTCTGAGCGGTATTTTGTATTTTCTAGCCAATTGGCCGCTCGCAATTGTGGCCTGAGTATACTCAGGCGTTCCGAATGCCGGAGACCCTGACTTCATGTCAACATTTGAGGTAAAGCTTCCGTATATTGCAGGGGCTCCAGGCTTAACACATTGATGAAAGGCAAGTCCGGCTAGCGCTTCAGCATTTTGCTGCACCAGTGCTCCAGCGACCGTGATTGGTGCCATTGCTCCTGCTAAAGTAAAGGGCGTGTATATAACTGGCTGATTGCGCTCAGCCATTTCAATTGCGCCTTCCAAAAGAGCCTTGTCGTAAACCAGTGGTGAGTTGGCATTTACAACGGTTGTAATTGAGGGCTCTTTTAGAAGCGTTTCTTCATCGATGCCTCTGCCAATTCGAACAATTTCAATTGCATCGAGCATCCTTTCGCTTCCAATTGCGTAACCAAAAAGTGGTTTGGTGGAAAGACGAGCTGCCGCTGAAACGGCATGCAAATGACGTACTTGAACGTCAATATCACAGGGCTCGACAGGGTAGCCACCAAGAGCGTGCACAGTGTTTAGGCTTTCTCCTAGCTTTATCAGGTTAGAGTAATCTTCAAAGTTGCCTAAAATCCTGCCCCTGTCTAGGTCAGAAACATTGGGCGCGCTTGAAACCATTGTGTTTATAACAGAGCGACCGCCGACACGGACATGCCTTTCTTTGTGTCTTCCATGAAGCGTAAATTCGCTTGGGGTTGAAGCAATTTTTTCCATGATAAAGTCAGGATCAAACCTAGCTCGCCTGCCGTCACCGTCAATCATGGCCCCTTCTCGCTTGAGAATTTCAACAGCTCGAGGAGACTGAATATCCATTCCAGTATCACATAATACTTTTAACGAGGCCTCATGAATCGATTCAATCTCATCCTCTGAAAAAATGTTCATCGGCTGAAAAGGATTCTTTTTTTGACCGTAAGGCGCCTGTTGAAAGTTTGTGACCTCTCTGGTGGTTTTTCCTCTTCCTCTTCTCATTTAGTTGTATCTTTTATCTGAGCTAAAATATCCACATCTTGTTGATGCCAGAAATGCAAAAAATCGATAAATATCCAATTTTCTGATAACTTATCTCCTTCCCGTCGGTACATATCTATAACACGCATGTCAATAGGTTTGGCTTTTGTAGGCATTCCCATATACTCACCTATAGGTGTCAAGGTAAGATTTGGCCAACCAAAAAAGCCGCCGAATTTTCCTTCAGCAAATCTACAAAGATGGCCATTGAATATACGATCTGTAAAAGCAGCACGAAACGGTCCTGAATGCTGTTCAGCATAACGCTCTATTGTATACGTTGCGCCGATACCTGCAGGACCCCACCAGATCATATCTTCATGCCAGCTTCTTCTAAGTTCTTCAACTAGAGGTAGTTTTTTTGCATCTTTCCAATCCCTCATGTCATTAACCATGAAATCTATTGCAGCTAGAGTTTTCTCACCTTCTTTGGAGTCCTGTTCTTCAAACATCACTCCTTTATGTGTCATTGGTCCTGGCTGCACCAAATGTGCTGCAGTTTGAGATGGGAATGGCTGTAAACCCGCCTGCATCATAAGATGAGGAATGTCAAAGAACATTGCTGTTTCAGTTATTCTCCCATCCTCGATTTTGTTAAACTCGCAGTAGCGCAAAAAAATCATTTTGCCTGTCGGATTAATGCCTAGCCACTCATTATCAAACAAGCCCATCAAGTGCCCCATTGAGGTGACCCATACAGACTCAAAACCATCTATTTCATTCCGACCCGCCATGAAAATATCCATGCGTCGTTGCATATGTCGAAAAGCATGGCGTAGTGGTTGCCAAAACAGTTCTGACACTGCCTTAGCGCTAGATTGCTCGTTGAAGGGATGAAAGCCACGCCAGATATAATTTTCATCCAAGTAACCCTCCATCACCTTAGTAATGTTGCTTGTTGATGACGTATCTAGTTCTTGATAATAATTTAGAACTAACTGCTTTTCGCTCTGGTAATTTCTCATTTAGAAGTTACCCAATCAAAATTATCCTTTGACTGCACCAGCTACCAAACCACTAACAAGCTGTCGTTGAAAGAACATAACTAAAATAAATAACGGAACTACAGCAGAAACAACTGCCGCAACCGCAAACATCACATTACCTTCGGTTTGAGTAGTCCCCATAAAGCTTGCAATTTTAGGAACCATAGTTTGGTTATCTTGCGACAGTAGCATAGCAGTAACAGCAAAGTCATTATATGCCAATAGAAATGAAAACAATCCAGCAGTGACAACACCTGGCCACATTATAGGAATAATTACATTCCTAAAAGCCTGGAATTGAGTACATCCATCCACTTTAGCGCTTTCATCTAATTCTTTTGGAATTTTTTGAAAAAATGAGTGCAGCATCCACAAGGTAAATGGTTGATTTATTGCAACTAAAACAATTATTGTAGTTGGCAGGATTCCCCAAATGTTCCACTGAAAAAATGGCAATAGATAACCTGAAACTAATGTAATTGGCGGCAATGCGCGGAAAATAAGTGCAATAATTAATAGCCAAAAAGCATAACGAAAACCGGAGCGTGATAAAGCATAACCACCGAGAGTCGCAATGGTTAATGAAGTAAGTACCGTAAAAAAGCAGACTATGCCCGTATTACGAAAAGCTCTCCAAAACTCTTCCTGTATCCATGCGCCGTCGTAGCCTGCTCCTGTAAAAGCCTTACCATATACAACCTGCGTCCTCACACCTGAAATTGCATTTGTCCAGTCTGCCTTTGAGAAAAAATCAAGCTCTACCTTGAACGAGCCCCAAAATGTCCACAAAAATGGAAAAGCCGCCAAAATAAACCAGATCAGAACAAAGCCGTATGTCAATACTCGGAGCGCTAATGGTTTTTTTATTTGGGTGGAAGACATATCATTATCCCTTTGGGTTAAATTCGCGCCAAGTCCTAACTAGAACTGGAGCTAGAAGTATGGAGACGCCAATAATTGTTAAAACTGATGTAGTTGCTGCTGAAGAAAGCAGACGTGTTTCGCCCCCAAGATCATTATAAATAATCCAAGAAAGGGAGGTTGCATGGGCCTCTGCATTAAATCCAATTATAGGTTCGAACACGCGGAAATTATCCATCAGCTGCATCAATGCTACAAAAGCCACCAATGGTGCTAAATGGGGAATAACGACATGCATAATCTGCTGTAAGCGTGTTGCTCCATCAATCATCGCTGACTCAAGTGTCTCCTTTGGCACAGTTTGAAGTCCAGCATAAAAAACAATGAAGGCAAAAGGTGCTGCATGCCAAATGCCATAAATAATTAATGTAACCCATGTTAAACCTGTGGAGGCTTTTAGTGATAAATCAGGGTTATCAAGCAAAACCTGAAGCCCTGTTCCAATAATACCTCGAGAATCGATCATCCAAAACATGATGAGTGAACCGATCAGAGGTGTCACAATCATCGGCAAAAGAGAGAAGAAAATCATCACTCCCTTCAAGCGCTGATGCAGTGAATTTACAGCTAAAGCAATTAGAAATCCAACTAATATAACGAAGGGCGTCACTAGAAAGGTGAACGTCAATGTAAATCCCATAGCGCGATAAAATGGAAGGTTCTTAAGGGTGGAAAAAAAATCACCCAAGTCAGAACTACCTCTCCACATCTCACCAACCTCTTTAATTGCAAGGTGACCTCTGTCTAAATAGATTCCGAGTCCAGCCCATTGACCTAAAGGCTCAGCTTCATACAATGCCTGAGTTAATGTGTGATCAATTTGCGTTTGCGAAGTACAACCAAACGGATCGCAGTTTTCAACAGTTATTAAAACCTTATCATGAGGAACGTGAAAGGATTGCGATACCACTGATACTAGTGGCAAGGCTATAAACAAAAACATTGCCATGGCAGTGGGTAAAAAGAACCAAAAGAATGTCTTGTGTTTCATCGAAGTTTACAAAATTATTGTAGTTACTATATTACAGAAAAAAAGAGGGGTGTGTGAACACCCCTCTGGAGGAAATCACCTAACGAAAAATCTTATAGGTAACCTTTTTCTGTCGCAGCTGCTGTATATGCCGCTTCTGTATCAGCTAGAGCGGTGGCAGCATCTTCCTTGCCCATCATAAAGTCAACTATCTCAGCACCTAACGCTGAATGTAGTAGACCTTGATAAGACACCATTGGATATGGTTTTGTTCCCATTTGAGCTGCAGCAACAACACCACGAGATGCAGCAGTTGGCTCATAACCTTCGATCAGCCATACAGCCAGGCTTGCAGTGTCATCATTCAACATTTCAGGACGAACCGCGTGCTTCATTGCAAGGAATGTTGCCTCAGCATCTTCGTCAGAAATATTCTTGGCTACAGTCCAACCATCCCACCAAAGTGTTGATGCCGGAATAGAGCCACCGCCAACAGTCATAGGTCCAGCTATATCTGTATTACTGGCAACTTCTGCGGCCACTTCATCACTCTTAAGTGGGCCAACACGTGATCCCCACATATTCATAATGGCAACATTACCTGCTTTCCATTCAGCGCTAGTTGCATTTGAATCATGTGTTAGGAAGTCAGGGTTCATATAGTTAGACAATGACTTCATCATATTTAAAGCATCGACGCCAGCTTGGTTATTAATTGAAACTTTAGCTGTGCCCGGCTCAAAGAATTCACCGCCATGTCCAATGTACATGTTTACAAATTCTTCAGCTAGATTCCAGCCCGCTTTGTAAGCTCCGCCTACAGGATTTTTCATCAACCCTGAGCTACGAATAACTTCGGCAGCTGCCAACATTTCTTCATAGGTTGTTGGTGGAGTTAGTCCAGCTTCTGCAAGTACGTCAGCACGGAAAACCAAGTGCTGGGCATTGGCCATAAAGGCTACAGCCATTATATTGCCATCTACAGTTACTAACTGGTGTTTCTGTATATCTTGCCCATGCTTAGCAACAAGGTCATCTAATGGTCTTATGACATCCTCGACCATTAGTGCAACAATAGATGAATTAGCAATTATTGCTGTTGTATATTCTGCCGGGTTACCGGTCATACCTTGGACATTAATTTTTTGATGGTCTGCGGTCAAATTTTTCGTAACCTCGACACCACCACCTGCGCATTCTGCTGCCCCTGATCCTACTGCTTGAATTGCAGGAAATTCATTACCAACGATACTAACACGTCCTCCGTCGATACCACAACCTGCCCAAACACTAGAAGAGAGTGCTGCAAACGCTATAGCAAATGCTATCTTTTTATTAAACATAAAGTTCTCTCCTTTATTTATAGTCTATAAATTTAACATTACAACCTTGCTAATTAAGAGAAACTTATGATTTCTAACTACCAAGGTTTTCAGGGTATTCACCCCGATGTCTTACATCGTACAAAAACCAAGAAATCAAATCTTGCATACGATTGCAAATAATTATAACACAGCCAAATACTTTTGCAAGAACTTTATGCATTCGTATGCAAGAAAAACTAGCTACACTAATAAATGCATTTTTAAAGCCGCACTACTTCTGCCAAGTTGGCAATGGGTCATATCCCAACTGCAATAAAACATGTGGAACATCGACAAACACCCAATTTTCCACTAAAAGCTCATTTTCACGCCGCCACCAATCACAGACGCGCATTAAAACCCGTTCGTAGGTTGGGCCTTGCCCTAGGAATGGTTTGACGTTAATACCGGTCAAGGATGGCCAGCCTCCTGAACAGGTGTAATTACCCTCACCAAATCTTGTGAAATGTTCTGTGAAGCCGTTATTTTTTGATCCGCCTGACC
>Ga0206679_10002675_pt1 | contig 14019 bp, 13 predicted proteins | sample M110012015metaG_FD_155464 | JGI IMG/M metagenome (GOLD analysis project Ga0206679, IMG submission 155464) | Ammonia-oxidizing marine archaeal communities from Monterey Bay, California, United States - M1 100m 12015 | ecosystem: Environmental > Aquatic > Marine > Intertidal zone | place: USA... | reverse complement strand
GCCAAAGGGGGCAGCTGACACAGCGCCTCCGTCACTATTTATCTCAGGATGTCCAGGTAAAAATTTAGTTAGATGTGATTTAACTCCAATAGGGCCCATGCCAGGTCCACCTCCACCATGAGGAATACAAAAAGTCTTATGTAAATTTAGATGGCTAACATCGGAACCAATTTCTCCTGGTTTAGCCAGTCCAACCATAGCGTTAAGATTCGCGCCGTCTAAATAAACTTGACCACCATATTTGTGAGTTATTTCACAAACCTCCTTCACAGTTTGTTCAAAAACACCATGGGTTGAAGGATACGTAATCATGCAAGCTGCTAAGTCCTCACCAGCTAAAACTGCCTTGGATTTAAAATCTTCAATATCAATATCTCCATTATCAAGGGATTTTACGGGAACAACCTTCATACCAACCATTTGGGCAGACGCCGGATTTGTCCCATGCGCTGACATGGGTATCAAACAAATATTTCGATGTTCTTGATCATTCTCTTTATGGTAAGCGCTTATTGTCAATAATCCCGCATATTCACCTTGAGCCCCAGAATTAGGTTGCATGCTAATTGAATCATAGCCAGTAATTTCACAGAGTTTATCTGATAGATCATCAATGAGTTCCTTGTAACCCAATACTTGATCACTCGGTACAAATGGATGGATTAGACTGAACTCTTCCCAACTTACTGGCATCATTTCAGCGGCAGCATTCAATTTCATGGTGCACGATCCCAATGGTATCATTGCCCGATCTAGTGCTAAATCACGATCTGCCAACTTACGCATATAACGCATCATTTCGGTTTCTGATCTATTCATATGAAAGATCGGATGAGTCAAAAACTCTGAGCTTCTCAATAGGGATGTTGGTAGCCTGTATTCTTCCGAGATACCTACAGTTTTATCTATAATTCCAAATGCTTCCCAAACAGTTTTGATCGTTTTCTGTCGAGTTCGTTCATCTAATGTAATTCCTAACTGATTATCACTTACTTTGCGTAAGTTAATCCCCTTAGTTACAGCCAACTTCATAATCTTTGATTGATTTCCACCGACTTCAACAATAATTGTATCAAAAAATACCGAACCCAGAAGTGTAAATCCTGCCTCCTCCAAACCCCGCGCAAGACGAACTGTTTTTCTATGAATACGCTGAGCAATAGCTTTCAAGCCCTCCGGACCATGAAAGACTGCATAAAAACTTGCCATTACAGCTAAAAGTGCCTGTGCTGTACAGACATTCGAAGTAGCTTTTTCGCGTCTTATATGCTGTTCTCTCGTTTGCAGAGATAATCGATAGGCCTTATTACCTCGCGAGTCTATTGAAACCCCAACTATTCGACCAGGCATGCTTCTCTTATATTTATCTTTCGTGGCCATATAAGCGGCATGTGGTCCACCAAATCCTTCAGGAACGCCGAATCTTTGAGTAGACCCCACCGCAATATCCGCTCCCATTGCTCCAGGCTCCTTAAGAAGAGTTAAAGACATTGGATCGGCTGCAATGATTCCTATTGCTCCAAAATTTTGGAGACTACTAATATGTTTTGTAAAATCCTTTAATTCTCCATAAGTGCCGGGGTACTGGAAAATAGCACCAAATATCTCTTCAGGAACCATTTCATCCGGATTACCCAAAACGATATTTATATCAAGCGGAGCGGCTCTTGTTTTCATAACCTCAATATTTTGAGGATGACAGTTTTCATCGATAAAAAATGACAATCTCTTTGACTTAGAAATTCGCTGTGCCATCGTCATTGCCTCAGCACAAGCCGTTGACTCATCCAGTAGAGAAGCGTTGGCGATTTCCAAACCGGTCAAATCAATAATCATTGTTTGGAAGTTTAACAAAGCTTCCAACCGGCCCTGTGAAATTTCGGGTTGATAAGGAGTATAAGCCGTATACCACGCTGGGTTTTCTAATATATTCCTTTGAATTGCCGGGGGGGTGACCGTTCCATGATATCCCTGTCCAATTAGGCTTGTTAATACTTTATTTTTCTTCGCGATACTACGCATATGAAACAATAGTTCTCGCTCAGACTTTGGTTTTCCAAAGTTTAAAGGTTTCTTTTGTCTAATAGTTTTTGGAACAGTATCATCTATAAACTCATCAAGGGAATTATATCCAATCACGTCAAGCATTTCTTTCATTTCTTTAGGTGAAGGACCAATATGGCGCCTATTTGCAAAATCATAAGGCAAATATTTGGTTGGTTCAAAAGACATTCACAACTCCAATTAAATACATTTTTATTTTATGAAGGACAAATATGCCGCCTCATCCATATACTCAGCTACCGGTGACATATCGGAAACTTCTATTTTGAAGAACCAGGCAGCTTCACTTGGATCATCATTTACCAAGCTTGGGGTCTCAACGATTACTTCGTTAATCTCAATAATTTTACCGCCCAATGGTGATAAAATGTCAGAAGCAGCTTTAACGGACTCAATAACGCATATTGATTCATCTTTACTGACCAGATCACCAATTTCAGGTAACTCTACAAAAACAACATCTCCAAGTTGCTCTGCTGCATGCTCAGTAATTCCAACAGTAACAATATCATTTTCAATTAAAAGCCACTCGTGTTCTTTCGTATATTTCATTTTAATCTCTCCTCCAAATTATCTTTTGAAATTAGCCTTAACAAACGGCAAAGCAACTACGTTAGCTGGTAAAAACTTACCTCTCACTTTACCAAAAACCTGATCACCAGTTATCGCATATTCAGAATTAACATACCCCATAGATACAGGACCCTCGACTGTAGGACCAAAACCTCCTGATGTGATTTTTCCAATATGTTCCTGTCCGGCAGGGTCAGCAAACAAAACTGTGTTTTCTCGCATGGGTGCCCGCCCTGATGGCTGTATACCAACTCTCTTTTTATTTGGCCCATTCTTTATTTCATTAAAAATTCTTTGCTCTCCAAAAAAGTTACCAGATCGAGATCCATCTTCTCTTCGCGACCCTTGAATGGCCCATGAAAGCCCTGCTTCAATCGGGCTGGTACCCTGATCAATATCATGACCATAAAGACAGAGGCCTGCCTCTAACCTTAGGCTGTCTCTAGCACCTAACCCTATCAAATTAACCTCTTCAAATTTAAGTAACTTCTCCGTAAATTCTATAGTTTTATTATTAGGGATGGAAATTTCAAATCCATCCTCACCGGTATATCCAGAGCGGGCCACCCAACAATCAATACCTAGAATTTCTATAGTGGTAATATCCATAAATCGCATTTCTCTAATGGATATATTAAAATTCACTAGAATTTTTTCTGCCAAAGGACCCTGCAGTGCAAGCAATGCTCTATCTTCAATCAAATCAACTGTAACGTTAGCCATATTTTCTATCATATGGGGGATATCAATATGCTTACACGCAGCGTTTACTACCATAAATAAATAATCGCCTCGATTGCTTAGCATTAAATCATCAATTATTCCTCCAGAGGCATTCGTGAAAAAACCATAGCGCTGTCTACCTTCCTTTAAATTTGATATTGATATTGGCATTAGAGCTTCAAGGCTATGAGCTACATCATTAAAACTTTTCCCCTTAATTATTACCTGCCCCATATGGCTAACATCAAATAGACCAACTTTTTTTCTACAATGAAGATGCTCTTTCAACACACCATCTTGATATTGCACCGGCATTTCATAACCGGCAAATGGCACCATTTTTCCACCATTAGAAACATGAAGGTCATAAAGTGGTGTCCGCAAAAGTTCAGACATAATTTCTCAATCCTTAACAGGTCATTCCATTGGCAACATTCTAACACACAAATAGTGCGATTTATCGCCCCCTCTGTCCTTTAGCCTGAGATCGTTATCCCTTCGGCGGGCGCTTTTATGCGCCACTCTCCAGAGTTTCTGATTATCAAACGGTCCTGAAGCCTGAGAGTTTCCGAGGCGGTTGCTCCTTCGGCACCAAAATTTTTGGTTCTCCCGTTAGATAATTTCAACAAACCATAATACGAAATTTTAATACTGGCAATAGCATCTAATAATTGGCATTCTTAAAAAAAAAGGTTAAAATAAATGCAGACGCCATATTTTTTTGGTTATGGATCTTTAGTCAATATAAATACACATTCATATCGCCCATATGAAAAAAAAACCATTAAAGGTTGGCGACGAAAATGGTGTTACACTAAATTAAGGCAAGTTCCATTTCTATCTGCTCATTTCGTTAATAAAGGTCAAATTTCTGGATTAATAGCCGCTGTTCCTGATAATGATTGGTCAGCACTTGATCAACGTGAAACTGGATATCATCGAACAAGAATACCGTTAAAATTGGAAGAGGGTACCTCTAAAATAGAAGTTCAGATTTATCATGTCCCCTCTGAAAATATTTCTAATAAGAAGCCAACAAAAGGTATCATCCTAAGTTATTTAGATTGTGTCGTTAAAGGTTATCTAGAGCAATATGGAGAGGAAGGGGTTGCAGATTTCTTTGCTACAACCGACGGTTGGGATTGTCAGGCATTTGATGACAGATTAAAACCAATCTATCCGCGCCACGTTGAATTAACTAAATCTGAACGCCATCTTGTTGATTATTATCTAAAGTTTTCAAATTTAACATGATAGATAGACTTGTTATTTTTTTTTGATAGCCTAATAATTTATCAAATTCTATAAATAGGAATAGTTATGAGATTAAATGGAAAATCTGCAATAATTACTGGAGCTGCATCTGGATTTGGCCAGGGCATTGCAACAGAGTTTGCAAAACAAGGTGCGCAGGTCATGGTTGCAGATATTAATCATAAAGCAGCAGAGCAACATGCAAAGGCAATAAATGGAATTTCTCAAACAGTTGATGTAAGTAATAATGAGAGCGTCCAAAATATGGTAACGAACGCTTTAAAGCAATTTGGAAAAATTGATATTTTAGTAAATAATGCAGGTATCACGCACTTAAAATCTCCTTTAGAGGATATCACTGAAGAAGAATTTGACCGTGTTATAGCTGTAAATGCTAAATCAGTATACCTAACAGCAAAACATTTAGTGCCATTAATGAAAAAGGAAATGAAAGGTTCGATACTTAACGTTGCCTCAACAGCTGGAATAAGCCCAAGAGCCAATTTAAGCTGGTACAATGCATCCAAAGGTTGGATGATAACAGCCACCAAAACAATGGCCGTTGAGTTAGCACCATTTGGAATAAGAACTAATGCAATTTGTCCTGTTGCAGGTGAAACACCACTTCTAAAAAGTTTTATGGGAGAAGACACACCAGAAATTCGTGAAATGTTTTTATCAACCATCCCAATAGGTCGTTTTTCAACACCCCAAGACATGGCAAATGCTGCACTTTTTCTCTGCTCCGATGAAGCAAGCATGGTTACCGGTGTAGCTTTAGAAGTTGACGGTGGACGATGCATATGAGGCCAGGAGAAAAAAATTTAATAACTGATATAAAAGGACTAAAAATTGGAAATGCAGAAGACCATTCAATCAAAACAGGTGTTACGGTACTGACATCTGATAAACCATTTGTGGCCGGTATTTCAGTCATGGGTGGTGCGCCCGGCACTAGAGAAACAGATCTATTAGCACCAGATAAAATGGTACAAGAGATAGATGCTTTAGTGCTATCAGGTGGATCTGCTTTTGGTTTGGACTCTGCTAGTGGTGTTGCAGATGAGCTTTCCAAACAAGGTCGAGGTTTTAAAGCGGGGGATGCAAATGTGCCAATTGTTCCCGCCGCTATATTGTTTGATTTACTAAACGGCGGAAATAAAAAATGGAAAAAAAATCCTTATAAAGATTGAGGAATAGAAGCATTAAAAAATAGTGACAATCACTTTGAGCTTGGAAGTTACGGAGCAGGTACAGGCGCCACCACTGCAAATTTAAAAGGTGGCTTAGGATCAGCTTCCCTAATTTTAGATAATGGCATTACCGTCGCAGCAATAGTTGCAGTTAATTCTTTTGGTGCTGTAAGCAATGGAAGCGGACAGCCATTTTTTGCATCACCATTTGAATTTCTGGATGAGTTTGGAGGCTTGGAAACTGACACTAATTACAATCCAACCTCCGTGCATCTTAAAATACCATCAAAAAAAGGAGAAAATACTACAATAGCAATTGTGGCAACAGATGCTATATTTACTAAAGCTCAGGCTACCCGTCTGGCAACAGTGTCACACGACGGAATGGCACGAGCGATAATACCATCTCATACACCAGTGGACGGTGATTTAGTTTTTGCCGCCGCAACTGGAGAAAAAGAACTAAGACATCCTCTGGAAGATGAATTAATCATTGGACATGGTGCTAGTATTTGTCTGGCTCGAGCAATAGCTCGCGCAATCTATTATGCAACTCATAAAACAAACGACATTAAACCTACATTTCGAGAATAAATACAATGAAGTAAAAATAATTACCCGATATGGTAAAAGATAATAATCTTATGTTGTAAAAAAAACTTTAATATTACAGACATTAATAAACAGCTCTTGGAGAACTAAAATGTTAGACTCAACAAACCTATCCTCTATCTTAAAAGATCCATCACTCTTGTGCGCTCAAGCGTATATTTCAGGTGAATGGATAAATGCTGATGATGGTTCCACTTTTGAAGTAAAGAACCCTGCACGAGGAGATGTTATTGCTGTAGTTCCAGATATGGGATTGGCTGAAGCAAAAAGAGCAATTGAATCAGCACGGAAATCGCAAAAGGCTTGGGCTGCGAAGACTGGTAAAGAGAGGTCTGCCATTCTACGGAAATGGAACGATTTGATGGTCGAAAATGCTGATGATCTTGGTATTATCTTGACAGCTGAAATGGGCAAACCAATTGCAGAGAGCAAAGGGGAAATATTATATGGAGCATCATTTATAGAATGGTTTGCTGAAGAAGCGAAGCGCGTATATGGCGAAACAATTCCTGGGCATCAAGTAGACAAAAGAATTACTGTAATAAAACAACCTATCGGTGTGGTTGCATCTATAACTCCTTGGAATTTTCCGAATGCAATGATTACAAGAAAAGTCGCTCCTGCGCTTGCTGCTGGTTGCTCTTTTGTTTCCAGACCCGCTACTGAAACACCACTATCCGCACTTGCGATTGCCCTATTAGCTGAAAGAGCTGGTGTGCCAAAAGGAGTTTTTTCTGTAATTACTTCAAGAAAATCATCATTAATCGGCCAAGAGTTTTGTTCTAATCCTGCAATCAGAAAACTTACGTTTACCGGCTCGACAGAAGTTGGCAGAATACTAATGCGACAATCTGCTGAACAAATAATGAAAGTTTCCATGGAATTAGGAGGCAATGCTCCATTTATTGTCTTCGACGATGCTGACTTAAACAAAGCTGTAGAGGGCGCCTTAATTTCAAAATACAGAAACAATGGACAAACATGTGTTTGCGCTAATCGTATCTACGTTCAATCAGGTGTTTATGAGGCTTTTGCAAAAAAACTTGCGGATGCTGTTAATAAAATGAAAGTTGGTGACGGATTTGAAAACGGAGTTTCATCTGGGCCACTGATTAATTCTGACGCTGTCAAAAAAGTAGAAGAACATATTAGTGACGCACTTTCAAAAGGAGCAAAGATTTTAACAGGTGGAAAACGCCATAACTTGGGTGGTTTATTCTTTGAACCCACCGTAATCACTGGTGTAACAAGTGATATGATGGTTACTAATGATGAAACATTTGGTCCAGTAGCGCCGTTATTTAAGTTTGATTCAGAAGAGGATGTAATCCAACAAGCAAACGATACAATATTTGGATTAGCTTCCTATTTTTATGCTCGAGACCTTAGCCGAGTTTATAGAGTGTCGGAAGCCTTAGAGTACGGAATGGTCGGTATAAATACTGGACTTATATCAACAGAAGTTGCACCTTTTGGTGGTGTTAAACAATCAGGCATTGGTAGAGAAGGTAGTCGACACGGTATCGAAGACTATTTAGAAATGAAATACCTTTGTACATCTATATAATGAAAAGAGTTCCCTGCTTATTTGCAGGGAACTAGACTAAACATAATTTAGGCTGCTTTTGCAGTGATCGTTTTTGGACTAGAAATTTCGATTCTTCTTGGCTTTAAAGCCTCGGGTACTTCTTTAACTAAATCAATATTTAGCATGCCATGCTCGTAACTCGCTGCTGTAACATGAACATGATCAGCTAATTTAAAGCGTTTTTCGAAAGACCTTTGTGCAATTCCTTTATGCAGGTAAGAGGTTTGTTCTTCTCTTTTAGATGCCCTAACCCCTACTGTAAGTTGTTGATTCTCCACTTCAATTAGAAAATCTTCTTGAGAAAAACCAGCCGATGCTATCGAAATTCGGTAATTTTCTTCATCAATTTTCTCTATATTGAATGGTGGGTAAGATTCTTGTGATACCTGATTGGTAAAAATGTTATCAAACATGTCCACAAAGTGATCAAATCCTACTGTTGATCGGTATAATGGTGTAAAATCAATATGTCTCATTTCGCATCCTCCTAAGAAGCAATGTTTAAAGGCCTTCTAAATAGACAGACCAGATTATATCAGACCCCAGATGGGCATTCTGATAATATATAGTTAGGTATGATTTATGAAATTTAAAGTAGCATTGAGTTTTTATGATTAATTAAGCTACCCAAAAAGTCATTATTAAAAGAATTATGTCAGTTTGAATAAAAATTCTACTTAACGATTATATGAACTTGCTCTAATATTCTTTATAATCCAAATTATATTAAATCAGTCGAAATAATAAAGTGTCTTATGAAAAAAATCTCAAATTCGATCCCAAACGCTGACAGTTTAGCAAAAGCAGCATCTGCTGCAAACAAAAAAGGCCCTGCGCCCGTTCATTTGTGGGATCCACCATTTTGTGGGGACTTGGATATTAGAATCGCAAGGGATGGAAACTGGTACTATCTAGGAACGCCTATTGGTCGCAAACCTTTAGTAAAACTATTTAGTTCAATTATCAGGAAAGATGGTGATAATTATTTTCTGGTCACACCCGTTGAGAAAGTTGGCATTAAAGTTGATGATGCACCTTTTGTTGCTGTTGATTTTGAAGTTAAAGGCTCCGGGAAAAAACAAAAAGTATTGTTCAAAACAAATGTGGATGATGAAGCAATAGCTGGCCCTGCGAACAAGATACGCGTTGTCCATCACCCAAAAACAAATGAACCATCACCATATATCAGAATACGTTCTAATTTAGATGCTTTGATTGATAGAAAATCGTTTTACAGACTAGTTGATATTGGGGAGCATCATGAGATAAAGGAACAAAGATGGTTTGGCATTTGGTCAAAGGGTATGTTTTTTCCCATAATTTTATCATCAAAATTAGAATAATATTAATGGCCTAATCCCTAATTAGTTCTTAGTGTGCCTCTGCCCAATTTTTTCCCTGACCAGCATCTACAATCAAAGGCACATCCATATCAATGATAGGCATTGAAGCATTTTCCATGACTTCTTTTACTGATGCAATAGTTTCTTCAACTGCTTCCTTATGAACCTCAAATAGTAGTTCATCATGAACCTGCAGAAGCATTTTAGCTGGCAAATTCGCAATAGCTTTAGGCATTCTGATCATTGCGCGACGGATAACATCAGCAGCTGTTCCTTGAATTGGAGCATTTATCGCTGCTCTTTTTGAAAAACCAGCTTGCGGACCACGATTGTTTATCTCTGGTGTATGAATGCGGCGTCCAAACAATGTTTCAACATATCCATTCTCTTTTGCAAAATTAACTGTACTTTCCATATAACCTTTGATCCCAGGAAACCTTTCAAAATACTTATCTATAAACGCTTGAGCCTCTTTTCGAGGAATTCTTAAATTTCGGGCAAGCCCATAACCTGAAATTCCATAAATAATCCCAAAATTAATTGCTTTGGCTTGCCGCCTTATCATAGGGTCCATACCCTCCAAAGGAACATCAAACATCTGACTAGCAGTCAAAGCATGGATGTCTTGTCCTTGAAAAAATGCATCTTTGAGAGTTTCTAAGTCAGCTATTTGAGCCAATATTCGCAATTCAATTTGACTATAATCAAGCGATAGTAGAACTGATCCCTCCTCACAAACAAATGCCTCTCGTATTTTTCGACCATCTTCACTGCGAATAGGAATATTTTGCAAATTAGGATCAGTCGATGAAAGCCTACCCGTTGAAGTGCCAGCCATTGAATAAGATGTATGCACTCTACCCGTTTCTTTATTTATGTGGTCCTGCAATGCGTCGGTATAAGTAGACTTTAATTTTGATAATTGCCTCCAATCTAAAACTTTTGATGGCAAATCATAACCCTCTACTGTTAAATCTTCTAAAACCTCAGCACCTGTCGCATAAGCACCTGTTTTTCCTCTTTTCCCTCCTGGGAACTCCAGTTCATCAAATAAAATCTCTCCTAATTGCTTTGGAGATCCAACATTAAAATTTCTACCAGCTAGCTCAAAAATTTCAAATTCTAGGCCAGCCATCTTCTGGGCAAACGAATTTGACATTCTACTCAAAGTGTCTCTATCAACTTTAATTCCATGTCTTTCCATATCAGCTAACACAGGTACCAATGGGCGTTCTAAAGTTTCATATACTTTTGTGACTTTATTTTTATGCAATTGAGGTTTGAAAAGTTTCCATAACCTCAAAGTGATGTCTGCATCTTCAGCGGCATAATTAACCGCCTCAGAAATAGGCACCTGATCAAAAGTTATAGCTGCTTTTCCAGTGCCTAATATTGATTTAATCGAAATCGGTGAATGATTTAAGTATCTATTGGAAAGAGCATCCATACCATGATTATGTGCACCTCCATTCAAAGAATAACTAAGTAACATGGTATCATCGATTGGAAAAATATTAATATTATATCTAGAAAGAATTTTCATATCATATTTTATATTTTGCCCAACCTTAATAATTGAAGGATCTTCAAGAACTGGTTTTAATAATGCTAATGCTTCTTTTACTGGAATTTGGTTAGGGGCTAATTTGTTGCCACCAAATAAGTCATCGTCCCCCACTTTATGACTAAGAGGTATATAACATGCTTCTCCAACCTCCACGCACAAACAAATACCCACGAGCTCAGCAACCATATCATCAAGACCTGTTGTCTCAGTATCAACTGCTACCCAACCACGATCTTTAATTTTTGAAATCCAATTACTAAGGGTATCAAGGTTTTTAACGCAGCTGTAAATGCTCTTATCAGATGCGATGACTCCACTATGAATTCCCGCAGATTGGCCCATACCGCCTGCTTCCTGACCATTTCTCACTGGTGGGTTTACGCCCAACTTTGAAGCTATTCTATTAGTCAGTGTCGTAAATTCCATTTCATTCAAGAATTCTAATATCTCTTTTGGTTCAGGTTCAGTTACCTCCAAATCATCCAAAGATATTCCAATCTCCGCATCGACTTTTAAAGTCACAAGTTCGCGACTGATTCGAATTTGATCGACAAAATTAATTAGTGTATCTCTGCGTTTTGGTTGTTTAATTTCTGATGCCCGCTCGAGCAAACTATCAAGATCACCATATTCATTAATTAATAATGCAGCAGTTTTTATACCTATTCCTGGAGCACCAGGGACATTATCAACTGAATCGCCTGCTAGTGATTGTACATCTATAACTCGGTTTGGTTTTACACCAAACTTTTCAAAAACCCCATCGCTATCTATTCTTTTATTTTTCATCGCATCGAGCATATCAACGCCATCACCAACTAGTTGCATGAGATCTTTATCAGAACTTATAATGGTTACCCGTCCACCACGATTACGAGCTTGAGTCGCTAGGGTCGCAATTATATCATCCGCTTCCAACCCAACCTGTTCTATACAAGCCAAATTAAATGCACGCGTTGCGTCACGGGTTAAAGGAAACTGTGGTGCCAAATCTTCAGGAGCCGGAGGCCTATTAGCTTTATACGCTTCATAAATATCAGAGCGAAATGTTTTGCCCTTCGCATCGAAAATAACTGCAACATGAGTAGGGGCGTCAATCCCTTTCTGGTCTTCAATAAACTTGTAAAGCATATTACAAAAACCACTAACTGCTCCAATTGGTAAGCCATCGGATTTTCGGGTCAATGGCGGTAATGCATGATAAGCACGAAATATAAAGCCAGACCCATCAATCAAATGAAGGTGATGGCCCTTACCAAAATTATTACTCAAGTAGTGGTCTCCTTTTAGATTTTCCTGAATTGTTATAGTGAGTATGCATAATAATGCCGAATAAAGCGATATCTTTAAAAATCATAATAGAAGCTATTATTTTCCCAATTCAAATCGTTTGTCACAATAAGGGCATTCAACAAATCCAGTCTCTTCTGGTATCTGAAGCCAAACACGCGGGTGACCAAGCACATCATCCGCTCCGTCACAATTGATGCGTCGGTTTTTTACAATTTGGATTTCTGGCGCTTCTTGAACCATAATTTCTTCTTCTTTTATATACTTGTAGTCGACTTAGGATCTTTCAACAATATACGCATCATTGCAACATCATTCTCAAATTTAAATTTCAGTTTTTTCTAACATTCTACCTAGTGATCGCCCACCCAAAATATGGATATGCAAATGAGGCACGTCCTGCACACCATCTGCCCCAGCATTAGAAATAATTCGATAACCATTCTTACCACCTGCAGGTGATAAATTTAATTTTTCGATTACTTTTAAAATCATATTATTTAATCCCAAAATTTCCTTATCGGTTCCGTCTTTCAAAAAGTGATCGTAAGAAACATAAGGACCCTTGGGTATTACTAACACATGAATTGGAGCTTGTGGTGCTATATCTTTAAATGCGAGCGCAAACTCACTTTCAAATACTGTATCATTAGGGATCTCGCCCTTTAAAATTTTTGCAAATATGTTTTGATCGTCATAAGTATAAGTCAATTAAAAAACCTTTGAAATCAAAAATACTAATAAGTATTTAAGTGTTGAATATTTCCCAAGTGTGTTCAACATTATTTTATTTAAGTCAATATCACGAATAATAATGGCTTGATCAAGTTTTCCCTGATAGCCGATTTTGCAAATTTGATATTAGTGACTTATCTAAACCTATTTTTTCAAAATAATTACTAACTGATTTATAATTCTTTTCTAAATCTGCTAATGTTAGTTTAATTACTTCAGCTGGGCTTTCCAACATTTTTGAATGCTTTTTAGTATCCAAACCGCGCGCTTTAGACTCGCTGAGTAGTTGCTGGACAAGATCGGGAATTAATTCAGCTGTTAAAGTATAATCATAAATTATTTCTTCATTTGAAACCCCTACCAACCCTAACAGTAAAGCAGCAACTATACCGGTGCGATCTTTTCCAGCCGTACAATTAAACAGAATAGCCCCATCATTAGCATTAGCTATCTCACTCATGACGGCCCTGATCGCATCATGTTGGTTATGAAGAGCAGCAAGATAAAAATTAAGTAAAGGACGTTCATTAAACATCTCATTATTTAACATAAAAATCGGCGCAAGATCGTCAAACAATGGTAGGTTTAGAAAACGGACGCTAGAGAAATTTTCAAACGGGTTAGGCCTATCTTTCATTTCCTTCTCAGTTCGTAAATCGATGACCAATCTCAAACCCTCTTGGTGTAAATAGGACATCTCATCATTGCCAAGAAGATGTAAACTGTCACCTCTTAAGAATTTACGCCAAGGTATCGTTTCTCCAAACTTGGTGGTATAGCCACCCAAGTCTCTTATATTATATGTGCCTTTTACGGCTAAATGGCGGTTAGTATTCTCAATCATTAATCTAGGATCCCTTTAACTAAAATCTCTCACTCTCTTTTGATCTATAATGCCTAGTTCTCGCTGCTCTGGATTTACCGGAACATAAGTAATACTAAGTCCAGATTTTCGCCAAACGCATATAGAAAAGCTCGATCCCTCAACAATTCTTAGGTCTTCTGTTTCCAGAACATCTATCGACGAATGCAAACCATTAGAAATATAAATAGGGATTCCATGCCATTGGCTTACAC
>Ga0206679_10002670_pt1 | contig 14032 bp, 14 predicted proteins | sample M110012015metaG_FD_155464 | JGI IMG/M metagenome (GOLD analysis project Ga0206679, IMG submission 155464) | Ammonia-oxidizing marine archaeal communities from Monterey Bay, California, United States - M1 100m 12015 | ecosystem: Environmental > Aquatic > Marine > Intertidal zone | place: USA... | reverse complement strand
ATCACAACCAAGTCGCCAAACTCGACGGTGTCGACGGACTCAAGGGCCTGACCACCCTCTCCGCCGGCAACAACGACATCGCCGATCTCAGCCCACTCAAGGGCCTCACCCGGCTACACTTCCTGTTTTTGGAAAACAACAAGGTGGCAAACCTCACTTCGCTCATCGAGATGGCAGGCGCGGACTATAAGGGACCAAAAAACTTTGCGCCGTTCTTGCGCCTCTACCTCAAGGGCAACCCTATCGACGGCGCAACCGACAACCGCCTTCAGTTTGCACGCCTAATGAAGTATGGCGTGCGCGTCGAGACACCGCGCCAACCGGAACTTGTCACGTTCGACAGCACCGGTTGGACCGGCGAGCTGACCGGCGAACAGTTGATCGCCTTCCAAAAAGACATCCTCGACAAGTTCGACTTGGTGAAGGACGCCAGGGTGAAACTGCAGCTCAAAGTCTCCCCCGAGGACGGCATTACCAAGCAGGAGGTCGACGAGTTGAAAGCCGCGCTGAAAAAACTCGGCCTCAGTGACAAGGTCGATTTAAGCTTTTAAGCTGGACGACAATCTTTTCACGCGAAGCCCGGGCACACCTCGGGCTTTTTTGTGGCCCCCGCTTGGCCAATCGGAGGGATTTTCATTCCATTCTCAGTGCGGGTTTGGTATGGTTCTTACCCCGCTGGGGCGTTTTGTCTCGGCTCAATTTACTCCATGTCTGGTCATAGCAAGTGGTCGACGATCAAGCGGAAAAAGGGCGCCACCGATGCCAAGAAGGCGAAGGTGTTCGCCAAGCTGGCGCGTGAGATCGGCATCGCGGTCCGGGCGGGCGGCCCCGAGGCGGACCTGAACCCTCGCCTGCGGATGATCCTGCTTAAGTGCCGCAGCGCGAACATGCCGGCGGACAACATCGAGCGCGCCATCAAGCGCGCCGCCGGCGATGACGGCGACGCCCACTTCGAGGAGTTGACCTACGAAATTTTTGCACCGGGCGGCGTGGCGGTGCTCGCTCACGCCCACACCGACAACCGCAACCGCACCGCCTCCGATGTCCGGCACATCGTCACCAAGGCCGGCGGGCAACTGGCCAGCGCCGGCGCGGTGACGCGGTTGTTTGAGCGCAAGGGACAGATCATCATCGAGCGCGCCGCCGCTGATGAGGACATGCTGATGGAACTGGCGCTCGAGGCTGGAGCGGACGATTTCAACGCGGACGAGAACGGCTACGAGATCGTGACAGAGCCGAACGATTTCGAGCAGGTTCACAAGGCGGTCGAGGAGAAGGGCATCGCGACGCTCTCGGCCGAAGTGACATCCGTCGCCCTGCAAACGACCGCCGTCGATGACAGCGGCGCGGCGACGGTCACGCGGCTGGTGGATGCGCTCGAGGAGAACGACGACGTGAGCGACGTATTCACCAACGCCGAGTCTTCCGATGACGCCTAGCTGACGAGTCCGGTGATTCGCTCCGGATGGCTGTACACGTTGAACGTGTCGCCCCGGAGAAAACCGACGAGCGTCTGGCCGCTTTCCTGCGCGAACTCCACCGCCAGACTCGATGGCGCGGACACGGCGCAGATCACCCCCACTCGACCGGCCAGAGCCTTCTGCATGATCTCAAACGATGCCCGCCCGCTGACCATTAGCAAGTGGTTCTCGGGCGGGAAAATACCGTCGAGCATCGAGCGGCCAAGCGCCTTGTCGACCGCGTTATGGCGGCCGACATCCTCCCTCAGCGTGATTAAGTTGCCTTCCGCGTCGAACAAGCCAGCGGCGTGCAAGCCGCCGGTTTTCTCGAATGTCTCCTGCCCGGCGCGCAGCTTGTCCGGCAGTTTCAAAATCGATTCGGCAGCAATGACCGGCTCGCGCTTGTGCAAGGGTTCGAAGTGACAGTGGACGGACTCGATTGATGCCTTGCCGCACAGTCCGCAGCTTGAACTGGCGTACACGTTGCGCCTGAGCTTGGCCAGGTCGATTACGACCTTGGGCGCGAGGAACACGTTGAGCACGTTGCCGTGCAGCGCCGCCTCGCCCTGTTGGCAGGGGGCAACCTCAAGCACATCGCTTGGCCCGGCGATCACCCCCTCGGAGAGCAGAAAGCCAAGCGCGAGTTCCTCATCGTGGCCCGGCGTGCGCATGGTCACGGCCACCGACTCGCCTTTGACGCGGATTTCCAGCGGCTCCTCCCGTGCCAGGGAATCGTTTGCCGCCTGGCCAAGCAGGCCCTGTTTCCAGCGCAAAATGCGAGTGTTCGCGGCCCGGGGGTCGGCCGGTTGTTCTTCTGCCGTTGGCATGTTCCGGTTCCTGCTACCAGATTGGCTCCGGGCAGGAAAGAAGGATTTGACAACTTGGCGGACTGGGATTAGCTGTTCGCGACCGTTATGAGGAAGTTGACAACCATCCTGAGTGGCATCGCAGCTGGTAGTTTGTTTGCCGGGTGCGGTAGTGATCAAAAGGCGGCGAATCCCAACGTGATTGCCTTTCCACTGGACACCTGCCTTGTCGCCGACAAGAAGCTCGGCAGCATGGGCAAGCCGCACACGTTTGTTCACGAGGGCCGCGAGATCAAGTTCTGCTGCGAAGGCTGCGACGACGAGTTCAATGCCAATACTGCCAAGTACATCAAGAAATTTGACGATGCGGTTGCGGCGAAAAAAGCTGCCGAAACCAAGCCCGCTGAAGCCACTAGCGACACCGAGAAAGCTGGTTAAAAACCAAACTGTCGATCCGGCAGGCGACACGGTTGCCGTCGGGCCGATCGCAATGTACTACCACGAGGATTGGATACTCAAACTTGAGTATCGGCGAACTGTTTACGACAGGGCCAAGGTGATTCGATTCGGGGACCACCGGCTTTTTGCCATCGGCTTCAGCCTGACATTCTGACCTTACGAAATCGCAATGGGCGCGCCTGGCCAGGCACTTGGCTTTGACTTTGCCGGCATCTGGCCTTCCAATTGCCGCAGACCATGAGCGACCAAACACGACGCGATTTCCTCAAACACACAACCGCCGCCGCCGCGACCTTATCGGCCGGCTGCGCTTCCCCACAATCGAACGACCACTTGACCAAGCGCGGACCGTTGATTGTCTCGACGTGGGGTTTTGGTAAGCCAGCCAACGAACTAGCGCTTAAGGTGTTACAGGGTGGCGGCTCAGCGCTCGACGCCGTCGAGCAAGGTGTGTGCCTGGTGGAAACATCCGGTAACGCATCGGTCGGTCTCAGCGGCAAGCCCAACGCCGCCGGTGTCGTGCAGCTCGACGCTTGCATCATGAACGGCCCCGGACACCAGGCCGGCAGCGTCGCCGGTGTCGAGGGCGTCGTGCACCCCATTTCCGCAGCGCGGCTGGTGATGGAAAAAACCCCGCACGTCATGCTCGTCGGCGCGGGTGCGCACTGGTTCGCCGAACAAAACGGATTGGAAGTGCGCGACAGCCAGGCGGACAAGGCAAACTACCGTGAGTGGCTGGCCAGGCAGAAAAGACTGACGCCCGGAAAAGGCGACAAGCCGGAAAACCACGACACCATCGCGCTGATCATTCTCGACGCCGACGGCAATATCGCCGGCGGCTGCTCGACCAGTGGCTGGAGCGGCAAGGTGCCGGGCCGCGTCGGCGACTCGCCGATCATCGGCGGCGGCGTTTACGTCGACAACGAAGTCGGAGCCGCCGGAGCCACCGGCCTTGGCGAAAACGTAATGCGCTACTGCGCATCGTATCAGGTCGTCGAGAACATGCGCCACGGCATGTCACCGACCGAGGCCTGCGCCGAGACGATTCGCCGCATTGCCAAAACCGATCCGCAGGGAATGAACCTTGCCATTAACTTCATCGCTATCGACAAACACGGCGAGTTTGGAGCCGCCGGCACACAGGCAAACTTCCCCTACTCCGTCACCACACCAACCTTCAGCGAAGTCCGAAAAGGAAAAAGCCTAAGCAGGGCTAAACAAAGGGAAGGCGGCAACGAATGACCGACTTGTACTTGAGGGGTCTTGGTCAAGTGCGAACGCTACTTCAGTAGCGTGGCCAAGCCGGCTTGGTGGTCGTGGATGCGCTTGATTTCACTGGCCGTAAGGGCGCGATTGAAACAGGCCAAGTCATCGAATAGGCCCATGTAATTCAGGCCGATCATGATTCGATGCTCCTTGCCGCTCCACGAGAATTGCTGGTTCCAGTCGGTGATGCTGCCCTCTTTTTTGCCGTTCAAGTAGAGCGTGGCGACACCGTCCTTTTTGCCGGTGTTGAAGCGCTCCCAGGTGAAGGCCACGTGCGTCCACTTGTCTTTGTCGAACGGAGTCGACTTGGCCGGGACAAGCGGTCGCTCTGATTCCGGGACATCTTTGTTTGCGGGATTCCAAACCGGCTTGTCGGCAAACGCGCCGAGACGGAAGGCGCGCGGGTTGCCGTCCTTGTTGAAGTCGACAAAGAACGAGGCGTCATTCCATGTGTTCGGGGTGATTTGAATGGGATCGACGTAGCCGGGATCGAGTTCATTGATGGGATCGACCTTCATCCAAAACGACACGGTGCCGCTCCAGTTTTTTTCGGCGTAATGAAAATTCTTAGCGCCATCATAAAGGAGCCACTTGGCGTTTCGACGGGTGAACAGTAGAGCGCCGCCGGAAAGGCCCCTGTCATTGGTCAAGCGGGTCATGCCGCCGGTGTGGTTGCCTGCCGTGGGCTGCTTCTCAACAAGAGTGAAGAGCCGCTTGTCGCCCTTGGCAGAGTCGGCATCGGTTCCGCTGTCGTACGAGGCATGAAACGTGAGTGATTTTTTAAGCGACGAATCAGCGGCTGTTGCAAACGTGACAGCGCCGGCCAAGGCAAAGGCGATTGCCAAGCGTTGATTCAAACTTGAAACTGAAAACTTCACACTCCTTAAACTTTCTCGCCGTAAACGGCGGCGCCGCCGAGTTCCTGCTCGATGCGCAGGAGTTGGTTGTACTTGGCCGTGCGATCGCTGCGGCTGAGGGAGCCGGTCTTGATCTGGCCGGCGTTGGTGGCCACGGCGAGGTCGGCAATGGTGGCATCCTCAGTCTCGCCGGAGCGGTGGCTGATGACGGTGGTGTAGTTGTGACCCTGTGCCAGGCGGATCGCGTTGAGGGTCTCGGTCAGGGAACCGATCTGGTTGACCTTCACGAGGATGGAGTTGGCCACCCCCTCGTCTATGCCGCGCTGGAGAAATTTCACGTTGGTGACAAATAGGTCATCGCCAACAAGCTGCACGCGATCGCCGATCTTGTCGGTCAGCGCCTTCCAGCCGGCCCAGTCGTTTTCGTCGCAGCCATCCTCGATGCTGACAATGGGGTACTTACCGCTGAGTTCATCGTAGAAGGCGACCAACTCGGCGGCGGTCAATTCGTCGCCTGAGCTTTTCTTAAAAACGTAGCGTTCCTTTTCCGCATCGAAAAACTCGCTGCTGGCCACATCGAGCGCGAGGAAGATTTGTTTTCCGGCCTCGTAGCCGGCGTCGGCCGTGGCGGATAGAATCGACTCGAGCGCCTCCTCGACACTGCTAAGCGCGGGTGCGAAGCCGCCCTCATCGCCGACAGCTGTGGAGAGGCCCTTCTTTTTCAGCACAGCCTTTAGGGCGTGGAAAATCTCGGTGATTGCCCGCAGGCCCTCGCTGAAGGTGTCAAAGCCTCTGGGCATGATCATGAATTCCTGAAAATCGATCGGGGCGTCGCTGTGGGCGCCACCGTTGATGACGTTGGCCATCGGCACAGGCAGGACGTTGGCGTCCGCGCCGCCGAGGTGGCGGAAAAGCGACTGTCCCGCCGCAGACGCCGCCGCCTGGGCGCTGGCCAGCGACACGGCGAGAACGGCGTTGGCCCCGAGGGTTGCCTTGTTGTCGGTGCCATCGAGGTCAAGCATGGCTTGATCGACAGCCGCCTGGTCGACGGCATCGATGCCTTTGAGCGCGGGGAGAATCTTTTCATTGATGTTGGCGACGGCCTGCCGGACGCCTTTGCCAAGATAGCGGCTCTTGTCGCCGTCACGCAGTTCGAGGGCCTCGTGTTCGCCGGTGCTTGCGCCGCTGGGGACGGCGGCACGGCCAACAGTGCCGTTCTCGAGGGTCACATCGGCCTCGACAGTGGGGTTGCCCCGCGAGTCGAGGATTTCGCGGGCTAGGATGCTTTCGATCTTTGTCATGGAGTCAAACCGCCAGGACGCAGGCGGGCGGGGATAATAGGTTTCATTCCCATCCCGTCAAGCGGCGGGTTCCCAGGGAGAATGCCCTTGGCCGAGCTCTGTGCGCTACTGCTTGGCAACGGGTTCGAGAGGAAGTGCCTCGCCGGACTCGCCCCACTTGGCTGTGGCGGTGAACTTGCCGTTTTTGAACGTGCCCTCCGTCTTGCGTTGCCCGTTGGCGTGCCAATGAATCGCCGACCCGCTTGGTTTGGCGTTCTCGAACTCAATCGCGCTACGGAGATTGCCGTTATCCCACCAGGTTTTCCAGCGGCCATGCTGGAGGCCGTTCCTGTAGGCGCCCTCGGCCTGTTTCCAGCCCTCGAGGGTCCAACGCTTGGTCTGGCCGGTGTACGGCTCTGACTCGCCGATCACGTACCAGCGTTGGTCTTTCAACTCGAGACGATGCTCCTCGATGAAGCGTTCGCGTTTGGGCTTGCGAATCGACGGAACGGAGGCAACCGGATCTGGTACTGGCTCGGACTGCACGACGGGTGCGGGAGCAGGCGCCGGATCAAGGGGCTTAGGCTGTTTCGGCACTGACTCCAGGGGCGGAGCGGGCTCGATGACAGCCGCTGGCAGTGTGGCCGGTTGAACCGGCTCGGGGACGGACTTGGTTTCAGGGGCGGGTGCTGGCTCCACAACCGGCTCGACGGCTGGTGCCGGAGTGCTCTGGACGGACGCAGGCGGCGGCGTTTCACCGGGGCCGCAGCCGACGAGCAGAGCCAAACCGGCCATTTGAAAGGGTAACAATCTCACGCGGCAAAACTCCCCAAGTCCACCGGCCAAGGCAAGACCGATCCGTCTGGCCAAGCACGAAAAATCCAGAATCAAGGTGTGCTCGGGCTACCTCTGGACCCACCTTCAGGCGCACTCACGGAGGCTCCACCGCCAGAGCCGCCTCCGCCGGATGAGCCGCCTCCGCCGGATGAGCTGCCACCGCCGGATGAGCTGCCACCGCCCAGGTTGCGAAAGTCGCTCGCAGTGCCGCCGCCGGGTGGCGTCCAGCCGTGGGAGCCGTCCGAATATGATGAGTGATAGTGGCTGGAGTAGCCTCTCCCGTACGCGACACCGTAGCTGCGCCAGGCCCGCCGGTTCAGTCTCTGCCGAACCTTAGCCCAATAAACTTTCTCGGGAATAATACCGCCGCTTTGGGAGTAAAAAGTGACCCTAGACTCGGCGCCCGCGAGGTACTCGGAAGTGATTTCCGCCTGGCCGTTTGGATACCACTGGCCCCATGCCCCGTCACGATGTCCATCCTGATAGAGTCCAGCGACGTGTTGGCCGCCATTCTCCGCATACCACTGGGTGTATTGGCCGTGGCGTTTGCCGTTTGTCATTTCTCCCTCCCATGCCTTGTCGCCATTGATATACCACGCCTCGTGTTTGCCTGTGTACGGTTCGTCGGCTCCGGCTGCGTAGTAGAGCCCGTCATCCTTCAGCCAAAGCTCGGGGCGAAAGATGGACACCTGGCCGTTGTGGGCCAGTTGCTTTGTGGACTGACAACCGGCAACCACCAACGCGACTGCGGCCAACACCGGAAGTTTGAGAGGGCTCATTTTGGGGCTGCGGGAGTTGCGGCGGGAGATTGCCCGGTTTCCACCGGGGATACCTGCTCGATGTCGTCCTTCCAGGTGGACTCTGCCACCTTGGCACCGGCCTCATCATATCGAGTCCATACGCCATCCTTTTTGCCGTCTTTGTAGCTGCCCTCCCAGGAAAGCTGGCCATTGGCATGCCAAATCTTCCACGAGCCGGTCGGCTTTCCCTCTTCAATTTCCCCCTCCTGCTCTTTTTGCTTATTAGGATGGTAAACCACGCCGTTTCCTGTGAACGCCGTTTCCGCACCTGCCTTGTAGTATAAACCATCCTCACGCTGCTCCAGCCCGACTTCCGGTTGCTGAAAGATGTACAAAAGAACGGCCAGACACACTGCGATAATTGCTATCCATTTCATAAAGAAGTCAGGAGGCTATCGCTGATTGTATAGCCGCGCAAACGTAAAATCGCGGCTTGGGTGGGCGCTTGGCCGCAGAATTTCCTTCAACCAAGCGGCTGACTGTTGGAGACTGCGCGGCCATGTCGGAGAACTTGTTTGACTTGAGTGGAGAGGTGGCCGTGGTGATCGGCGCCACGGGAGCGTTGGGGGGCGCATGCGCCGTGGCGATGGCAAAGGCCGGGGCCAAGGTCGCCGTGGCGGGTCGAAACACCGGGCGCGGCGAGGCCCGTGTGGGGGAGATTGCAGATGCCGGTGGCCAAGCGCAGTTTTTTGGCTGCGACGCAATGGATCCTGCCAGCCTCAAGTCGTGCCACGAGGCCGTTGGCCAGGCGCTTGGAGCGCCGACGGTGCTGCTCAACGCCGCTGGCGGCAACCACCCAGACGCCATCGTCACGCCGGAGATGCCGTTCGAAAAAATCCCGCTGCCGGGCTGGGCCAGTGTGTTCGATCTAAATCTCGTCGGCGGCCTACTGCTGCCGTGTCAGGAATTCGGCCCGGCGATGTGCGGGCGAGGCAAGGGCAGCATCATCAACATCGCCAGCGTCACATCGCACCTGCCGCTCTCAAAGGTCATCGCCTACTCGGCATCCAAGGCGGCGGTGCTCAGCGCCACCCGTTTTCTCGCGCGTGAATGGGCCACAAAAGGCGTGCGGGTGAACAGTATCACCCCCGGTTTTTTCCCGGCCGAACAAAACAGGAAACTGTTGTTCAACGAGGACGGCACGCCGAGCGACCGCGCCAAGGCGATCTTCGGACACACACCGATGGGCCGCTTTGGCGACCCCAGTGAGCTGGCCGGCGCGGCGGTGTATCTCGCCAGCGAAAAGGCGGCCAGTTTCGTCACCGGTTCCGACATTGTTGTCGATGGCGGTTTCCTGAGCCAAACCATCTGACGCACCGTGGGAGTGATCTCCAAAAAAGTTTCCGAGGGCAGACTGCTCACCGCCGAACAGGCGCGCGAGGTCGTGGCCAAGGCGATGCCGGAGGAGGACTATCGCGACTCTAAAGTGCTGCTCATCGTACCCGACAACACACGAACCGCGCCGGTTGGGATGCTATTCAAGGCGGTCCACGAACAGGTCGGCGGCGTGACCGCCGCACTCGACGTGATGATCGCGCTCGGCACGCACCAGCCGATGAACGAGGAGGCAATCGAACGCCGGTTGGAAATCACCCACGACGAACGCACCGGCCCTTACGCCACGGTGCAGTTCTTCAATCATGCCTGGGACGACCCTGGCGCGCTCCGCGATATCGGCACCATCCCGGCGCAGGAGATCGGTGACCTGAGCGGCGGACTCTTCGAGATGGACGTACCGGTCAAGGTGAACGCAGCGCTGTTCGACTACGATCAAATCATCATCGTCGGCCCGGTTTTCCCGCACGAGGTCGTCGGCTTTTCCGGCGGCAACAAGTACCTCTTCCCCGGCGTGGCAGGCCCGGAGGTGCTGCACTTTTTTCACTGGCTCGCCGCGGTGATCACCACGCCAAAAATCATCGGCCACAAATGGACGCCGGTTCGCAAGGTCGTCGATCGAGCCGGCTCAATGGTCAAAATCCCAAAGCTCGCCTTCTGCATGGTCGTCGAGAGCGATGGCATGAGCGGGCTGTTTGCCGGTCCGGTTGAGGAGGCCTGGTCCTCCGCCGCCGATCTCTCGGCCGAGCGCCATATCCGAATCGAGCCGAAACCGTTCCACACCATCCTCGCCTGTGCCCCGGAGATGTACGACGAGCTGTGGACTGCCGGCAAGTGCATGTACAAGCTCGAACCGGTGCTGGCCGACGGCGGCGAGTTGATCATCTACGCGCCTCACATCCGCGAGGTTTGCATCGCGCACGGCGAGGCAATTGAAAGCGTGGGTTACCACTGCCGCGACTACATCTTGAAACAATGGGATCGTTTCAAGGACAAGCCGTGGGGCGCGCTCGCGCACTGCGTCCATGTCAAGGGCCTTGGAACATACGAGAACGGCGTCGAGACCCCGCGCGCCGAGGTGACCCTGGCCACACAAATCCCCGAGGCCAAGTGCCGGCAGATCAACCTTGGCTATCGCAACCCGGCGACCATCAACCCGGACGACTACGCTAACCGCGAGGACGAAGGCGTCCTGCTCGTGCCCCACGCCGGCGAGCACCTCTTCTGCCTGGCCAACCCTCCCGGGTGGGCATAGCGCTTAGTTGATCAAACGTCGAGGAATTCAACCGCACCGCTGACAAGCGAGTACTCGGCTCCAACAATCTGCAGTCCTTCGTTGCTGATTTGGTTTTCCAAAATATTCGAGCCCTGCCGGAGATGATTCACTGACGCATGGATGTTCGCACGGACAGCCTGGTTGAGCAGCGCGGTCTCTCCCGTCTCGGCCGCCATCAACGGCTCCACGGCTGGGCGAATGCGATCGACGATCGCACTCAAGTTCGGTGAGCGACTTTCCGTCGGGCGTTTCAGTTCATTGATGGTTGCCAACACGGCCCCACAATCCGCATGACCCATCACCACGACCAAGCGGGTGCCAAACTGCTCGGTGGCGAACTCGATACTGCCAATCTGTGACGGCGCCACAATGTTGCCGGCAACGCGAATCACAAACAGATGGCCGAGGCTGAAGTCGAACACGATCTCTGCCGGCACGCGCGAGTCGGAACAACCAAGGATAATGGCAAATGGCTCCTGGCCGAACTTTAGTTCGCTCCGACGTTTCGGGTTAGCGAACGACCCCATCAGTTGTCCGCCCGACACGAACCGCGAGTTGCCTACCCGCAGGCGTTCGAGTGCTTCGGTTGCGGAAATCATTTGGCGCCCTTTCTCGGCCAGTTTTCCACGGCTCGTACCAGCGTACGAACCGCGATACCCGAGGCACCTTTCGGCGCGTTCGGCAGGCCCTTGTCAAGGTTGGCCGTGCCGGCGATATCGAGGTGTACCCAAGGTGTGCCGTCCACGAATTGCTCGAGGAACTTGGCCGCCGTGATCGTGCCGGCCTTGCGATCGTTGCCGGCATTTCGCAAATCGGACAAATCGCCCTTCATCGGCTCAAGGTACTCGTCATTCATCGGCAGCGGCCAAAAATGTTCGCCAATTGTTCTGCCGATTGCCTTCAAGTAATCGCTCAGTGAGTCGTCGTTGCCGAGCAGGCCGATGTTCACCGAGCCCAGCGCCACACTCACCGCGCCGGTCAGCGTTGCCGCATCGACCAGGTGCGTGGCCCCAAGCCTCACCGCGTGCGTCAGCGCGTCGGCGAGCACCAACCGGCCCTCGGCATCGGTGTTGATCACCTCAATCGTCTTGCCGTTCATCGCCTGAACGATGTCACCGGGACGCGTCGCCGAGCCGCTCGGCATGTTTTCCACCAAGCCAAGCAGGCAGCTCACCCGTTGCCGGATGCCTAGCCGCGCAATCGCCGTGATCGCCCCGAGCATCGTCGCCGCGCCGGCCATGTCGTACTTCATTTTCTCCATCGACTTGGCCGGCTTGAGCGAGAGGCCGCCTGTGTCGAACGTGACGCCCTTGCCGACGAGAAACAGATGCGAGTCGCCGGGAACATCGCTGGGGTTCCAAGCCAGGCGAACGAGTCGCGGTGGCCGCGCGGAGCCTCTGGCCACGCTCAGGAGCGAACCGGCACCAAGTGCCTCCAGCGCGGACTCATCGAGCACCTCCACCTCCAGCCCGGCCGCCTTGCCCATCGACTCGGCCATCTCGGCGAACTCCACCGGGCCAAGGTCGTTGGCCGGTGTGTCGACCAGTCGCCGCGTCAGGTTCACCGACTCGCCGACGATCCGCCCGGCGTCGAACGCCGCCGAGTCAGCGCCTGGCGCAACGATCAAGATTTCCTCCAACGGCGGATTGGAATCGTCACTCTTGTACTTGGGCTGTTCGTAACTGCCGTACACGCAACCCTCCGTTGCGGCACGCACCAAGTCACCATCCGGTAACGCGATGGCCAGGCGCTTGAAACGGCGTTTCTGGGCCGCGCGCACCGCCTGGCCAGCCATGCGAAACGCCTGCGTCGCGTCGAGCGAGTCGCCGACGCCCAACAGCATCAGCCGCCGGCTTTGCAAGCCCTTGGGCTCATGCAGGAGGGTCAACTCGCTTGGCTTGCCGCGCACCTCGCCGGACTCGCGCAGGGCCGCAACCTGCTGATCCGCCGCTTGTCCAAGCGACGAGCCATTGGCCAGCGGCCAGGCCAGCGCGTCGGTTTCCAATTCGGCCAACGGGCCTTCGTGCAAACGAATATTCATAAAACGCGCGCATCATCCGGGGCACGGCCGGTTTGGTAAAGCGGGAATCTCGACCACGCCCTACTTGACGGAGAGTTTGCGGCGGGACTTGAGGTCGTAGCGGTCACCGGGATCGAGTGTCGTGTAGAATTTTTCGCCGACTGTTTTCTCCAGCCCGATGTCATAAAAGAGCACCTTGCTTTTGCCAATGACCTCAGCGGTGTTGCCACGCACGTAAAGAGCGGTCGATTCGTCGATGCCGATGCCGAGCAGATGCGGGTGTTTACGAATCACAGGCAGCATGTCGTTCTCCCGCCCGCGCGCCAGCAAATGCTGGTCGATCGCAGACCGGCGAACAAAGCCAAAACCCTTCTCGTGACCGGGCGACATCATGATTTGGTTCCCCTGCGGCGCACCGCGAACAAGGTACGATCCCTGAATCGTCGCGCCCGCGGAGCTGCCGCCGATCACCCCGCCCCGCTTGAGCACGTCGTGAAATGCCACCTCCGTTTTTGTGCCGAGATAGGCATCGGCCAGGCGCCACTGCCGTCCGCCACCAAACCACACGGCCTTGGCATCGCGCAGGATGGCGATGAACTCGTCGCTGTCGGCCATCTTTGGATCTCGCGTGTGCAGCAGATGCACATTCGTCGCCCCCGCCTTTTTGAACATCTTCACCGAACCGATCGATTCGTCATACAAGTCCTTCGTATCGGCGGTCGGCACGACGACGAGCTTCGCATCACGTCCGCCGGCCGCCTGGAAAAACCGGTCAAATACCACCTTCGGCATCCCGCCGCCACCGACGATGATTAGCGAACCCTTGGCCGGGCCAAGCGTGGCCGACTGCCCGGCCAGATGCTCAAGTGTCGCACAACCCTGCAGCAGCAATGCCGATGTCAACAGCGGGAAAAGGAATCTTCGTTTCATGGCCTTGGCTTAATCTGGATCGGCTCGGCGTTGACGCCGGGCACCCGCTTGGCCAGGCGCGACTTCACCCTGGCCAAGCTTGGGTCACCGACAAGGTTGTGCCACTCGTGCGGATCGGTTTTGTGATCGTACAGTTCCTCGCTGCCGTCGGCGTAGCGAATATAGCGGTAACGGCTCGATCGCACAGCGTGGTTGCCTTTGCCCTGTGTGGTGACGGCGACGCGCCTGGTTTTTGCGTTCGGCTCGGCCAAACGTTTGGCCAAGCTTCGGCCCTCGAGCGTCTGCGGCGTCGGATCGAGTTCACACAACTCAACCAGCGTCGGATAAAGGTCGAGCAGGCTCACCGGTAACTCGCAGCGGGTGCCGGGCTTGGTGCGACGCGGATCGATAATGATGAGCGGCACGTGGGTCGTATCCTCCCACAGCGCAAACTTTTCCCAGTTTTCCTTCTCACCGAGGTGATAGCCGTGGTCACCCCAGAAAACGATTAGCGTGTCCCCCGCCATCGGGCCGTTGTCGAGAGCGTCGAGCAGTTCACCCACCATGTCGTCGGCGAAGGAAAGCGAAGCAAGGTAGCCCTGCACCGCCTTATTCCACTGACCGTTTTCGGTGATCCATTTGTGCCAGTGGCGCTTGGCCATCGCCTGCCCAGCGGCAGGGAGGTCATCGAGGTCGTCCGGCAAATGCCAGGGCAGCTGGATTTCGT
>Ga0206679_10002657_pt1 | contig 14057 bp, 14 predicted proteins | sample M110012015metaG_FD_155464 | JGI IMG/M metagenome (GOLD analysis project Ga0206679, IMG submission 155464) | Ammonia-oxidizing marine archaeal communities from Monterey Bay, California, United States - M1 100m 12015 | ecosystem: Environmental > Aquatic > Marine > Intertidal zone | place: USA... | reverse complement strand
GGAACGCAATCCAGTTCACCGTCAGACCCAACACGGAGTCATAGGTCTGCTCCACCTGCGCCACCTGATTGGCCGTCGGCCACTCCAGGAAATACGCCACATTCAACTCATCAAGCCCACTCGGAGCCGCAGTCGTAGCCGGAGCCGCAGTCGTAGTCGTCAAAACCGATTGCTTGGCCGGAGCCGTGGTCGTCGGAGTTGAACTGTCGTCGTCGCCACCGCAGGCCGCGGCCAGCAACGAGAACGAAAGCAGTACGGCAAAAAGCGTGCGAGATCGTCGCATGTGTGTCATTCCCCTCACAGGTTCGATCCGTCCTTCGGATCAATTGTCCAGAGTTAAGCACAAAAATGCCGAATTCTCAGAAAATCCACGAATAAGGCTTACGGACGGGATCGTGGTCGTCCCGGCTAGCGTTGTCACCCATGCCACGCATCGAGATCGAGCTCACCTCCTCCAAGGAGGACGGATCCTGGACCTGGCGTGCCCTCGGCGCACGGGAACCCCGCGGTTCGCTCGACGGGGCACTCCTCGCCGAGCCCGCCGCTGTGGGAGACGTCCTGCGTGTGGAAACCGACCAGTTTCTCGACGGTATGACGGTCACGGCCATACTGCCGCCCCGCGACAAGCGCAGGAGTCCGGTTCTGCTCGAACTCCTCGACAATGCCGGCGAGGAGCCGGATGTGACGACGCGCCTGGTGGGCGGAAAGCGCCGTCGCGACCACGAGGCCAGTGGCGGCGAACGCAAGCCCCGGAAGGGCGGCCGTTCCCGGGATGCCCGGGGCCGCTCGGAGCGCAAGCCGCAGGGTGAGGGTCGGGACGAACGAAACCGGGATGCCCGGGGCCGCTCGGAGCGCAAGCCGCAGGGTGAGGGTCGGGACGAACGAAACCGGAAGGGGCGTGGTGGCCGACAGGGACACGACGACGCCCCGACGGCTCCAAAGGCTCCACGGTTGCGGCCGTCCCGCACCCACCGGAATGCCGCCGTGAAGGCCCTGCCCGACGAACAGCGGCTTGTCGGCCGGATCCTTCTCCACGGGGGCATCCCCGGCCTCCGCGCCGAAATCGCAAGGCAGAACGAGGCCGCAGGAAGTGCCGGCGAGCCCGAGATCCCGGCCGAGATCCTCCTCACACTCGGTGAACGCCTCCAGCCGGGGCTTCACGCCGCCGAATGGAGGGACCGGGCCGAAGCCGCCGAGGCCGGCCTTGCCGAGGTCGACCTGCGCGACCTTCGCTCGGTCGTCGTCGCTGCCGAATCCGGCGCTCGTGGCGACGAGGCCCGCTCCCTCGCCGAACGGCTCCGCTCCGGGCTGGCCGAGCGCGTGGAACGAGAACACGAGGCATGGCTGGCCGAGGTCGTTCGATTGCTCGGTGAAGGACGCGTGGTACGTGCGTTGCGCCTCAGTTCCCGGCCGCCCAAGGCTGGAGCCCCCATGCCGAGAGATCTGCTCGACCGCCTCGCCGAGGCGGCCGCCGCCGGCATGACCGCCGACACCGGACAGGACCGCTGGGGCACGATGCTCGACGCCGTTGCCAGTTCTCCCGTGCACGAGCGCGTGGTGCCGGCCGGACTACCCGCCGAGCCAAACAAGGACCTCCTCGCACTCGTTCGCCGGTTCTCCCTTCGGGTGCCTGCCATCGCGGCCGCCTTCGGGGTGGAACCCGCGCCTGCTCCGACGAACCGGCGCCGACGCCGCGCCCCGGCCGGACACTGACACGAGGTGGCGGCTTCGGCCCCCGGGTGGTGATCCCGCTAGCGTCACCCCCAATGATTGTCCAGTACGAGAACCACGGACGCACGGCGGTCATCCGCCTCAACCGGCCCGAGGCCCGCAACGCCGTCAACCAGGAGTTGGCCGAGGCCCTCGAAGAAGCCATCGACCGCTTCGAGGAGGACACCGGGGCATGGACAGCGGTACTCGCCGCCAACGGACCGTCCTTCTGCGCTGGCGCCGACCTCAAGGCCATCTCCGGCGGAGCCACCCGCCTCGGCACCAGTCGGGGCGGCTTCGCAGGCCTGGTGCAACGTGAGCGCACCAAGCCTCTCATTGCCGCCGTCGACGGCCCAGCGGTGGCCGGCGGCATGGAGTTGGTCCTGTCCTGCGACCTGGTCGTCGCCTCGACCGCGGCGCGGTTCGGTCTCCCGGAGGTCAAGCGCTCCCTGATCGCAGCAGCCGGAGGGCTGTTCCGGCTGCCACGGGCACTTCCCCGCAACCTGGCAATGGAGATGGCACTGACTGGTGACCACATCGATGCGGCCACCGCCCACCGCTACGGCCTGGTCAATCGGTTGGTCGAGCCGGGCGATGTGGTCCAGGCTGCGCTCGAACTTGCCGAGGCGGTCAACGCGAATGCCCCCCTCGCCGTCCGGGCCTCACGGCGGGCGATCCTCGCATCGACCCTGATGGAGGAAGCCGAAGCCTTCCACCTCAGCAGTCAACTCAGCCAGGAGGTCTTCGCCAGCGAGGACTTCGCCGAGGGGCCCCGTGCGTTCATCGAAAAGCGACCACCGGAATGGAAGGGCCGCTGAGGCTCGACCTTCAGGGGGATCCGGGCCCGCCGCCCTCGACAACGGCATGGTCGACCAGGAACTCGAAGAGCCCGTCGACCAGGTCGCGGGTGTGGAGCGCCCCGAAGGGCACCCATTCCGCCGCCGAGGCGTCTGAACCAGCAACGGGATCGTCGACCGTGAGGGGCGTGACGTCGAAGTCCAGGATAACGAAGTGGTGGTCGACCCCGACACGCTCGACCCATCCCCGGAGCGGTCCGCAGACGACGTCGAGCCCGGTCTCCTCTCTCACCTCGCGGACCAGGGCGGCGATGATCGACTCCCCCGCCTCGACCCGTCCCCCGGGCAGGGTCCATCGACCGATGGACGGCTCCGTCGCCCGCCGGACGAGGAGCAGCGAACCGTCCATGACGGCAACCGCCCCCACGCAGAGTTCCGGGCGTCCGACGCTCAACGGTCGAGTTGGCGATGGACGATGATCGCCCTGGCAACCATTCCCTGTGCCTCGAAGAAGTTCTTGGTCGCACGGTCGCCGGGAAGGGCCAGCGCCTCGATCCCGACTGCCCCACGGGCAGTGGCCTCGGCGATCAGCAACTCGATCATCGACCCACCGACGCCGACGGCACGGGCCCCGGGCTCGACGTAGATCTGCTCCACGACCGCGTGGGGCGATCCGTCTGCCGCGACCTCCACCAGCATTACGCCAAAGCCAACGGGCGTGTCATCGATGCACCCCACGACGACGACACCACCCTCATGTGCCAGCAAGCGCTCGACCGACGCAACCGGGAGGTCCCGGTCAACATCGAGCCGGTCGAGGACGTCACCGCCTCGCTTCTCACCCATCTCCATCCGTGCCCGTGCAGCGAGTTCGCCGAGCAGAGGACGGTCCCCGATGGTGGCAGGACGGGAGGACTCCATATCAGGTCCGCTCGCCCCGTTCAGGGCGGTCAGGAGATCGGGCCACCACAGTGCCCACACTCCCCTGTCTCGGCAATGGTTTCCGCCTGGACAAGCAGGAAGCAGTGGGGGCAGACCAACTCGGTCTCCTGGCGGGCGCTGGGCTGGTCGGTGCCGCCTGGATCAGTCGCTGGTCCTTCGTCTTCATCCTCTTCGTCGTCGTCACTGGCGGAAATCCGGTCACGCAGGATGGCCTCGAGATCGGCCTCGACATCGTCGGGGTCGGGCTCTTCGTCGTCCTCGTGTTCGCTGCCGCCCACCGGGCGGGGGCCCTTCTCGTCCGCATCCTCGTCGTCCTCGTCATCCCCGGATCCATCGGTGTCATCGGTGACATCGGTGACATCGGTGACATCGGTGACATCGGTGACATCGGTGACATCGTCGCCGGGGCCTTCGTTCAGTTCCTCGTCAGCGTCGGACTCCAGGTCCTGGACTGCTTCTTCGTCGCTCATTGCTTCCTCGGGTCGGCCACGGTGTTCGCGGCGGGATCATAGACAGATGGACGAGCGTCACCACCCACTGTCCACTCCATCGGTCAGGAGTCGGGACGATAGTCCCCGTCGGGCAGGACGGTGGGTAGACCCAGTTCGGGATCGCGGAGCAGGGCCGTGACCAGGGGGTCCATCTTGGCGAGCCGTCCCGGCGTACAGGGAACCCACTCCACGACAATCTCGGCGCAGCGGTTCGGACTCCCCTGGGCGCCGAGAAGCGTGGTGTGTGCCCAATAGGCGTATTCGACGGCCATGCAGTCGTAGGTACAGGTTCGGTCGTCGTAGTGGTACCAGGCCTCGCTCGGATAACTGGTCGGGATCCGCTCGAAGTGGCCGCCGCGGGCGACATCCATCGCCGCAGTGAGCTCGGTGTCCCCATCGAACCAGAGCCGATCTTGGTGGACCACTGCCCAGCCGTAAGAGTAGACGAGGTGGTGGACCTCCTCGAGGGCGGCGTCGAATCTCCCGGCCGGGGACGTCTCCACGTCATAGAGGTCCTGGAGGCCGTATTTCGAATCGAGCCCGCTCTCGAAGATCCCCGAAGACTCCATCTCGTCCTCGTCGTAGGCCATCACCAGCGTCGCCCGTTCGGCAACCATCGCCCGGACCACTGACTGATCATCAGCGAGCCCATCTGCGTCGTTGTCCAAGTACTGGGCAAGTACCGCTGCCGCATGGCCGAGTGCCTGCTCCGAGACCCCGGGCAGGGCAACGACATGCACGCCGAACACGTCGATGTGGCGATCGGCGTAGGAACGCCAGTCGTCGAGTTCAGCGGGTAGCGGACCGATCCCCAGATCCGATGCGGCGGTGATCGTGGGTGCGGCGGTCGGGATCGACGGCGGGAGGATGCGCTCGATCTCTTCGCCGCACGAGATCAGCAAAAACAGTATCGCCGTCAGCCGGTGCCACTTCATCCGACGGTGGCATCACCCCGGGCCCGACGGCGCTCTTCGACCCGCCGCTCGGCCTCGATGCGCTCGAGTTCCGGCTCATCCGAGTGGTCGGCGAAGCGGATCATCTCGGCGATGGCCCGGTGCCCGGCCACGTCTGCGATGAGGTGGTGCATCTGTTGGCAGACGTCCCGGTAGGCGGGGTGGCCCTGAGGGGTGGTGCGTAATTCAATCACGTGCATCGCCTCTCGGGCGTTCATCTCCATCAGGTACCGGATCCGGTAGGCCAGGGAGACGGCGTAGGAGGCCTGCTCGGGGAATGGTTCGGCCAGGACGTCGTGGAGTGCGGCCGACCGGTCCATCGCCTCGTCGAAGCGTCCAGCCACGCCGGCCTCGTCGAGGTCGGGTGGACGGCTGAAGCCGTGGAGTGGCGTGAGCCGCTGCCACTCGATGGTCATGAGCCGGTGCCGCTGGAGGTCCCGGAAGGCGCCGTAGTCGGAGAGGATGTCGAACCGGTAGGTCGGCCTCTCGAGTGCACGCCCCGGGCGCTGCCGTCGGTTGTCCCGATCGCCCGTCAGTGCCACAAGGACCCTCACGCGCTCCTCCACCGTCATGCGCCGCACCCGGGCCTCAATCTCCCGGTCCGAGTGGTGCGAGGAGGGGTAGAGGGCGGCGGCCACCAACTTCACCTCGGCATCGGGATCGAAGTCGGTCAGGTCGACGGTCGGTGCAGCATGGATCGCCTCGCCCTCCGGGAAGAACTCCTCGGCCAACTCCGCGATCCGCTCTCGGCTGTCGGCGACGAAGCGGCCGGTCGCCTCGCCGCGGTCCGGGAGGTCGACGCGTCTCAGGAAGGAGGGGATCACCTTCCTGAGTTCGCGCAGCATCAACTCGGCGTAGGAGCGGGCCTCCGGAAGCGGATGAGCCCGCATGCGGACCAGCAGTGCCTCGTAGGCCTGGCCGGTGCCGTAGATCCCGAGGTTCGAGAGCGACGCCGCCGGGAGGACGCCCCGGACGGAGTCGAAGGCCTTGGCGTTGGTTGCCTGCCGGTAGACGAAGTCGGAGTCACCGGGCTGCTTCGGGTTCCGTTCCCGGAAGTGGGAGACCATCACCGGAACCAGTTCGGAATAAACCTCAAAGAGGCGATCCAGGTCGGCGATGTATCGGGCCCCCAGGGGCGACGACAGGACGTCGGGGTCCCGGTAGTAGCGGAATCGCCCTCCCGGGCGGTCGTCGTAGGCGATGTAGCGGGTGGACTGCTCCAGGTACGACATCAGCCGTCCCCGCTCGAGGATCTTGGTCAACAGGTTCGAGGACTGCTCGCACGCCAGGTGGACGCCGCCCAACTGGGCCACGCTGTCGTCGCCGTACTCGAAGAAGATTCGGTCGTAGAGCTCCTCGGCCCGACGGAGCCCGATGGTCGCGTCGATGGACTCGTCGCCGCTGACGTCGAGTTCCCCCACGAACTCCTCGAGAAAGAGGCGACGGAGGCTGAGCCGCGTCCGGGAGTAGCGGGCGAACAACGCTCCCTTCACGACCTCGGGCAGGTTGACGAGGGCGAACACGGGCTCGTCGAGGTTGGTGAAGTAGCGCCGGAGGACATCCTCTTCGTCCGGTGTGAACTCCTCGGCGAAGTAGGGCGTCACGAGCGCCGAGGTTAGGCCGCGCGACCGGGTGGCGCGCGGAGTCTCGGGAGGTCCGCTGCGGCCAGCGGAATCGTCAAACTCTTCCGCGGGTGGCAGCGAGTTCCACAGCTGCCGAGTCGAGGAGGCCCGGCTCCGTCCAGCAGTCGACCAGGGTCATCGCCATCGCCTTGGCGCCATCCAGCACGGCCTGATCACCCTCAGGGCCACCGGCGAACGCTGCGAATTCAACGGTGTGGATGCCGACCTCGTCGGGAGCGGCCTTGATCATCGGATGGATCGAGGGCACCAGGTAACTGACGTTGCCGAGGTCGGTGCTGCCGACGATCGCCACCTCGCTGTCCGGACGGGGATCACGTCCGAGGGAGCGGGCATTGGCCAGGTAGCGGTCGAGGACGGGTCGGCTGTCGATCACATCGTCGTAGGAGGGTTGGACCCACTCGTGCTCCATCGTGCATCCGGCGGCGGCCGCTCCCGCCTCGAGACACGCCTGGAGGCGCTGCTTGAGGACCTCGAGCCGGGCCCGGGTCGGTGAGCGGGCGTACCAGAGGGCCTCGGCCCGTACCGGAACGATGTTCGCCTTCTGGCCACCGTCCACGATGATGCCGTGGATGCGCTCGTCGGCGGCGATGTGCTGGCGCAGTGCCGCCACGTTGACGTACCCGAGCACGGCGCCGTCGAGGGCGTTGATGCCCTGTTCCGGAGCAGCGGCTGCATGCGCCGCAAACCCGTGGTACACGACGCGGACCTGTTGGACGGCGAGGCTCGTGATGCGCTCGACCTCGGAACCGGACGGGTGGACCATCAGGGCCGCTGCGACCCCCTCGAAGGCCCCCTCCTCGATGAGGCGGATCTTGCCGCCTCCGCCTTCCTCTGCGGGCGTCCCGATGATCCGGATCCGTCCACCCAACTCCTCGGCGACGGCTGCACCGGCTAGGCCGGCGCCCAAACCGGCCGCGGCGATGATGTTGTGACCGCAGGCGTGGCCAATGTCCGGCAGGGCGTCGTACTCGCACAGCACGGCGACCTCGGGGCCCTCGCTCCCCGCCCGGGCCTCGAAGGCCGTAGGCATGCCGTAGGCCCCTCGGACCGGTGCAAGCCCCTGCTGGTCGAGGACGTCGGTCAGGACCTGGTGGGCGTGGTGCTCCTCGTAGCACAACTCCGGGTGCGCATGGATGTCGTGGGAGGTGGCGAGCAGCACTTCGGCGAGCTCATCGACATGGTCGCAGACCCTCGACTTCGCCGCTGCGGCGGCGGACACAGCACTCTGGTCGTCCTCCATGGCCGGATGGTACCGAGGCCCGGGCCCACTGGCGGCATCCGTGGAGGCATCACTCAGACGACCACGAGGAGCGCCTCTTCCTCGAGACGCACCGAGAGGCGCCGAGCGCTGGCGGTGCGCCGCCCGTCCAGCCAGATCGGCGTGGGCCGCGCGAACTCGACCTGCTCCGCTCGGGTGCGCGTGTAGCGGACCTCCGGGTGGGGCACGTGCGTGCCGCTGGGAAGGCGACGGCGGGCTTCCAATCGCTGTCCGGGAGCGAGTTCGGAATCGAGGACGTCGAGAAGCCCGTCCCCGGGATGCGCTCGAGGTGCGATATTCCAGGACCCGAGGTGCGCGGCATTTGCGGCGATCCAGATCCGTCCCCGGAGCCAGCTGCGTCGTGCCACGAGGTGGGAGCAGAACCAGTGCTGGCGTCCGTCGATGAGCGCGGCTCCGAGGTCGACCCGGAGCCGCTGTCCCCCTGCTCCCTTCCAGCGTTCGAGTCCGGGTGACCCGCCGAGCGTGCGCCAGAGGTCGCCTCCGGTGAGCGCCAGCGGTGGTACGTCGCTGCCCTCCCTTCGATGCAGCGTGACCAGGTCGAGGAGTTCTGCATCGGAACCCACCACGATTCCATCCTTGGGGAGAGGTCCGCTGCTGCCCCAGTCCCTCCGTCGTTCGATGCTCATCAGACGCCCCCTGCGGTGTCCTCGGACTCGGCAGCCTCGTCATCGTCCCGTTCTCCGGCGAACTCCCGGGTCAGGGAGACCACACCCCGTTCGAGCTCCCCGACGGCCCGGCGCGCCGTTCGGGCGACCCGGGGTGGGCCGACCTTGGCAACCTGTCGGAGCAGGTCGGCAACCAGGCGCACGTTGCGCACGAACTCTCCACCAGTGAAAGCGTCGGCCCCTCCACCGTCCAGCACTTCGGCCAGTTCGCCCCCCGCCGTCCAGGACAGTACGGATCGGGCAAATCCGGGATCCGGCGCCGACATGGCGACGAGTCCGGCTGCCTCCTCGTCAACTGCGACGTCCGCCCAGAGCCCTTCGAGTTCGGCGAGCCGCCGGCCAGCCGGCCCGTGGAACGGTCGCGCCTCAGAGTTTCCCGAACCACGACGCCGATAGGTGAGGGCGGAGAGCACGGCGGCGAGGCCCGGAGGGTCGAGGTCGTCGAACAGTCCGGCTGACAACGCCTCGACGATGAGGAGATCCGCCTCGTTGTAGATACCGACGAGAGGCAGCCCCTTGTCTGTGAGCGCCCACCCGTCGGCCATCTCCCGGGCCTCGAGGACCTCGAGGAGGGCGCCGAGCCTCCCGACCAGGTCGTCGGACGACTCCCCTCCACGTCGGTTACGCCGGTCCCCCTGGCGTTCTCGACGCTCCTCGATGCGGCAATCCAACTGGTGCTGGCCGAAGGAGCGCCGAAGGAGGTCCTCGGCCTGTTCCCGACTGCGGTCGACCATGAGGTTTCCGACCATGTTGTAGGTGGGGCGAAACGCCGAGCGCAGCGGGTACTCACGGCTGCCGACGAGCCGGGCGACCGTGTCGAACGGCACGAACGGGGACCACAGGATCAGGGCGTGTCCCTCGGTGTCCATTCCCCGTCGGCCGGCCCGCCCGGTGAGTTGGGTGAACTGGCCCGGGGTGAGGACCTCGTGGCCCTCGCCGGTGAACCTCGTCAGACGCTCGACCACCACGCTCCGGGCCGGCAGGTTGACACCCACCGCCAACGTCTCGGTGGCGAAGACGATGCCGACCAGACCTGCTCCGAAGAGTTCCTCGGTGACCTCCTTGAACAGCGGGAGCATGCCGGCGTGGTGTGCGGCGATGCCGCGTTCGAGCCCTTCCCGCCAGGCGCCCACCCCGAGGACCCGAAGGTCCTCGGTGGGCAACCCGGCGAGTCGCCGCTCGATCACTGAGGAGATCTCCGCCGACTGTCGTTCGTCGGTGAGCCGGATCCCGTCCCGGACCATCTGGTCCCGGGCCTCCTCACACCCCGCCCGGCTGAAGATGAAGTTGATTGCCGGGAGGAGGTCCCGGCGCCGCAGTTCCCGCAGCACCTCGTCGCGACGCGGCGTCCGCCACCGGCGCGGGGGACGGTCGCGGCGTCGCCCCTTCGGTCCGGTCGGCTCGGCGTCGTAGCGGGCGCCCTCACGGTTCGGCCGGCCCTTCACGATCACGGGCAGTCGGTTTACCCGGCCCCCCTTGCTGCGCTCCCCCACGAGGTAGTGACTGCGCAGAGGCACCGGACGGCGGCGCTCGACCACGACATCAGTCGGTCCGTGCTCCAGACACAGCCACTCCCCCAGTTCGGTGGCGTTCGACACCGTTGCCGACAGGGCAACCAGTTGGATCCCGTCGGCGAGTCCGAGGATGACCTCCTCCCAGACCGGGCCCCGGTACGGGTCCTCCAGGAAGTGGACTTCGTCCAGGACGACGCACCCCAGCGAGTCGAGCGCATCGGAACCCGCATAGAGCATGTTGCGCAACACCTCGGTCGTCATCACGACCACCGGAGCATCCCCACGGACGCTGTTGTCACCGGTCAGCAGCCCGACCTCCGAGGCTCCGAGCCGACTGCCGAGGTCCCGGAACTTCTGGTTGGAGAGTGCCTTGAGGGGTGTGGTGTAGAACGTGCGCCAGCCGTCCCTGAGCGCCCGGGCGATGGCATGTTCGGCGACGACCGTCTTTCCACTGGCAGTCGGCGCTGCCACGAGGACCGAACGTCCGGCGTCGAGCGCTGCGATGGCCTCGACCTGGAAGCCGTCAAGTTCGAAGGGCCAGTCGTCCACGTCGTGGGTCAGTCCCGGTTGCGGCGCCGTCGGCGCTCGTGCGCCCGGCCCACGAGGATCGCCAACTCGTAGAAGAGCAGCATCGGCACAGAGAGCACAACCAGGGTAAAGGGGTCCCCGCTCGGTGTCAGAACCGCTACGAGTGCGACGATTCCCACGATCGCGTACCGCCGGACCGCCCGGAGTTGACGGTGGTGGACCAGTCCGGCCAGCTGCAGGAACACCAGCACGAGCGGGAACTCGAAGCCGATCCCGAAGGCGATCGTCATCTTGACAACGAATCCGAGGTACTTGGCCGGCGAGAAGACGCTCACCAGGTCCGGTCCGCCGATGCCGATGAGGAAGCCGAGAGCCCGGGGGATGCTCCAGTAGGCCAGGGCGGCTCCTGCAGCGAACAGGAGTGCCCCGATCACGACGAACGGGATCGCCCAGCGCCGTTCGCGCCGGTACAGGCCGGGGACGACGAACCGCCAGGCCTGCCAGAGCAGCACGGGTATGGACAGTGCCAGCCCGCCGTAGCCGGCGACCATCATGCGGACGCTGAAGGGCTCGAGCGGGTCGGTGACGAGGAGTTCGCAGCCCTCGCCGAACACGTCGCCAGCCACGGATTCTCCCTGGACCTGACAGTAGGGCTCGAGCAGGAAGTCGAGGATCCATGGATAGAGGATCCAGCAGGTGACGGTCCCGACGCCGACGGTGAGCAGGGAGACCAGGAGGCGGCGCCGGAGCTCCGTCAGGTGCTCCATCAAGCTCATACGACCCGAGGGAGCCCCCTCCTCAGTCGCCATCGGTTCCGGACCCAGCGGCGCCTCCCGGCTTCGGAGCGTCCCCCGACCTCTCGGCCTCTCCCAGGAGGGTCTCGCCGCTCAAGCGCGCCTTCGCCTCGATGATCGGATCCTCCACGGCTGATCGCAACTCCTCCTGGAAGCCGACCGTGACCTTGCGGACCTGACGCAGCGCCTTACCCGCCTGGCGGACGGCCCCAGGCAGGCGCTCGGGACCGAGAACCAGCAGCCCGAGCAGCAGGATCACGAGGATTTCGCCACCGCCGAGGTTGCCCATGGGGACGAGCCTACCGGTGGCTCCGGAAGGGCCCGTTTGCGAGTGACGTTCCTCGGGCGCAGGATGACGGGCATGCCACCACGGATCGTGCCCCTCAGGTCGCCGCCCCTCCTCTTCGCCCACCGGGGCGGCCGCGCCCACGCACCAGAGAACACCCTGGAGGCATTCCGAAGGGCCGTCGACCTGGGTGCCACGGGACTCGAGAGCGACGTGTGGCTGACCTCAGACGGCCAACCTGTCCTCGACCACGACGGACGGGTTGGCCGGGGCCTCCGCCGGTCGTCTCTCTCGTCACATCGCCGCGACGAACTCCCCGGGCACATCCCGTCCCTGGCCGACCTCTACGAGGCGATTCCCGCAGTGGCCGACGGAACGGTGCAGGTATGCCTCGATGTCCTGGACGTAGCGGCGGCGGCACCGGTCGTGTCCATGGTCGCAGCGGCGGATCGCAACGCCCAACTCTGGTTGGCCCATTCCGACTGGCGGGTCCTCCTCGAATGGCGGGGCCTCGACGACGCCGTCCGACTCGTCGACTCCACCCGCCTGAACCGGATCACCGAGGGCCCCGAGCGTCGGGCCGCCGACCTCGCCGCGGCCGGCGTGAGCGCCGTCAACCTCCACGCCTCGGAGTGGTCCGGAGGCCTCTGCACTCTGTTTCACCGATTCGGCCTGGAGTGTTTCGGCTGGGATGCCCAGCACGCACACCAGATCACGACGCTCCTCGGCCAGGGGCTCGACGGCATCTTCGGGGACCACGTGGACCGCCTCGTTGCGGTCGCTGCGCAGGCCTGAGGGTTCCCCGGCCAGACGCGGTCTAGAGGCGCCCGAGGTCGCCGAGGGGCCACACCCGGAGGAAAGCCCGCCCCACGATGCCCGATTCGGCAACGGGCCCGAAGACGCGACTGTCCTTGGAGTTGCGGCGGTTGTCCCCCATCACGAAGACGTGGTCGTCCGGAACGGTGCAGCGGTTGATGGAATCGGGAGTACCGATGCACCCGGGTGGCAGGGCGAAGCCACCGGTACTGTCCCGGGCAGTCAGGTAGGGCTCGAGCAGGAGCCCTCCATCGACGTAGACCCGTCCGTCGACGACCTCGACGGTCTCTCCGGGTAGGGCGATGACCCGCTTGATCAGTTCGTTGATGCCGTCGGGCTGGGACATGGCCCTCCGGAACACCACGACGTCACCGCGGTTGACCTCGTGTAGTCGATAACTCAACTTGTTGACGACGATCCGATCCCCGTCGGTGAGCGTCGGCTCCATCGAGGGCGACGGGATGTAGTAGGCGGCGAACAGGAAGTGCTTGACCAGGAGGGCGACGACCAGCGCCCCGAGGACGACGCCCACCCACTCGAGGACACTCCTCGCCGTGCCGGCGGCCGTGCCGGGGATCCCGAGGTCGATTTCGGCCGCCGGAGGAGTCTCGATGGTGAGGTGTGGCGGCAGTTGCGGGTCATCTCCGAACGGGGCCGGCGATACCAACGGGCCGGCCTGCTCATAGGCATCGGCGAAGGGGACGAACTCGTCTCCCCGATCGTCGACTTCGGCCGGTGTGGGGTTCTCGACGGTTGCGAGCACCGGTCGCCGATCGGAATCCACAGGTACGTCGGAGAGCGGTGGAAGCTCGTCGGGCAGGTCGGGCCCGTCATCGGAGGCCGGTTTCTCTGGCTCCGGCGACGGTTCGGGAAGCGAATCCCCACTGCTGCGCGCCCTCGCACGCTCAAGGATCTGGTCGGCCCAGTCGTCGCCTCCGCTGGCGGTGGTCCCGTCGTCCTGCACGGCAGCGAACCTAGCCCCGGGCCGCCGCGTTGCGTTGTCGGTGCTCGCTCAACAGCTGTAGCGAGCGAGGACGCGGGCGGCAGCAGAGGATCGCAGGTCGAGACCCAGTCCCTCGGGGGCCTCGAGGACGGTCGCTGCCGTCCCGACCCGGAGGAGCAGCCGCTCGAGCCAGGCCGTCGAGGCGACGGCCAGTCGGACCCGGAGGCGCTCCCCGTCGACGTCCTCGGTCCAACGGTGGGGATACTGCGTGATCACCCAGCGGACACTCGGATCCAGCAGCAGCTCCACCTCCGGGTAGTCACCGTCCGCAAGAAAGCCCTCGGGGCCTGCACCCGGCGACGTCGGCTCGGGGTACACCTCGTCGCCGACCGCATAGCGACTGATGCGGTCGAGTCGAAAGACCCGGGTGGCGCCGGCCATTTGACAGTGGGCGGACAGGTACCAGTGTCCGATGTCGGCGGTGAGGGCGTGGGGCTCGACGACCCGGGTCGTCAACTCGTCCCGGCCATACGAGTAGTAGTCGATCTCCACGATCCGGCGATCGGCCCTCGCCTGCTGCAGCGCCTCGAGCAACTCGTCGTCGGCGACACCGAGCCGTACGTCGATGGCGTCGCGGACCTCAGGCTCGACCATCGCCGAGAGCTTGGTGAGCGCGCGACCCAGGGGTCCCAGGTC
>Ga0206679_10002654_pt1 | contig 14063 bp, 10 predicted proteins | sample M110012015metaG_FD_155464 | JGI IMG/M metagenome (GOLD analysis project Ga0206679, IMG submission 155464) | Ammonia-oxidizing marine archaeal communities from Monterey Bay, California, United States - M1 100m 12015 | ecosystem: Environmental > Aquatic > Marine > Intertidal zone | place: USA... | reverse complement strand
AGGCTGGATCCAAGTTCAAGGCTGGATCCAAGTTCAAGGCTGGATCCAAGTTCAAGGCTGACTCCGACGACTAAGAATCATGTTTATAGCCCTTCTTCTTCTGCCCCTGTGCGCGTCACCAGCCCTCCCCCAAGAGGCGTTGGCGACCGCCTGGTTGCAGAGCCTGGGAGGGGACCATCCGAGTGCCGAAAAAATTGTGACGGAATTCGGCCAGGACGGCGCCAAGGGGCTGCTCTCCTTAGAACGTAGCCTGGGAGCGCGCCTCTCCCACCCCACATGGCAGCGAACCTTTGATGACCTGCCGTACCAAGCGGCCCAGTTGATCGATACCGCGCCCAGCCCCGAGCTGCGCACCTTCGGCATGCTTGCCGGCCAGCGCCACGGGGAATGGGGTTGCTTGAACTCGTTGGTACGACTGTCTCGACTGCCCAGCACCTCCACCGTGGCTGCCCACGAGAAAGCCGGCGCAGCCCTTGCCGATGCCTTGGCTGCAGTCTTCCTCCGGGATCCAAGGGCTCTCCCCAAATTGCGCGTGAACACGGTACCCCGAATGCACTTGCCGCACCTTGCCGACCGTTTGGGTCGACTTGCTGATCCGCGCGCCCTCGCGATCCTCGTTCAGTTGATGGACGGGGAATCTGGTCCAGAGCAAGCAGCGCTCTCGGCTATCGCGCGCCTTGCGCGCACGGTGACCTTGGTCCCCGAAGACGCCGAACTGCGACGTGTACGCTACCGCGTAGAACATCCCGAAGAGAGCCTGCGTATGTTGGCTTGCCAGGCCCTTGGCCTATTGCACGATGAGCATGGAGTACGGCTACTTCAGTCGAGACTCACTGACCCATCCCCCTCGGTGCGCGCTGCTGCCCACACGGCCTTGCGCCGGATCACTGGGCTACGGTTGCATCAGGGATCGAGGGCTTGGCTCTCGTGGATCCGGACCCAAGAGGACTGGTGGAACAATCGCAGCGAGTTGGTCTTGAGCGCATTGCCGACTGCCCAAGGAGCCGAGTGTGCGAGTCTCTTGCGCGAAATTGCGGGTGCTCGACTTCACCGACGGGCGCTCACCGCAGAGCTGCTTGCCCTGCTCGACAACAGCCACGGGGACAGTATCTCACTCCTTCTGGCTGCCATCGTGGCTCTCGACAGCCCAGAGGCAATGCCCGCCATTAGCCTGCTCTTAAGCCACCCTGACCACGATGTGAGGAAGGCCGCCACCCTCGCCCTGGCTGCTCTGCGGGGCTCCAAGAGCCCGCCCAAGCCCCCCAGCGAGACCTCTTAAATCCAGTTTCAAGCCCAACGGCTCCATTTGTCGATTGACACCCTAAAGGACCACAGCTCCACACTCTCATGACAAGAAAACCATTCCAACGCCGGCGCAAGCTCATCAAGCCCGGGTTGCAACTCCGGTTGACCGCTATCTTCACCGGCCTCTGTGCCCTATCCCTGCTGTTGCAATTCATTCTGTTTCAGTCTGCGCTCACCTCCGCGGCTCTTGAGTTGCCCACAGACAGCGCGCGCATGTTGGACTTGAGCCAAGGCATCGTGGTTAAGGTCCTCGTGATTTCATTCCTCGCTTGCCTACCCCTGACATTCTTGGTGGGCATCTTGACCACCTTCAAATTTGCCGGTCCCATCTGGCGCTTTGAAACTTTCTTGAAGGCCATCCTGCGAGGCGAAAAGCCCCGGAAATTCACCCTGCGCAAGGGCGATCACCTGAATGATCTAGCCGACCTCTTGGTGCGCGCCACCAAGCCTTTGCGTGAAGATGAAACCTCTGACAAAGAGGTGGTAGCGGAGAACATCGAAGAGAACACGAAACGACCCTCCCGGCCGGCCATCCTGCGCCGCGTCTCCTGAGGATCAGACCAAGCATGTCCCTTTCCACACGCATATCCCTGGCCTTGGCCCTGGTGGTGGCGGCCTTTGCCGTACTCGATGGCTGGGTTGTGCAGCGCGTATTTGGCGAGCGCTTTGATGCCCTGGAAGAGACCAGTGCTTTGACCGACATGGATCGTGTACAGCAGGCCCTCGAGCAGGACGTGCAACAGTTGGCTAATTTGACCCACTCCCTCGCTGGATCTCCTAGCGTGCTCGCAGGCAACGGAGCTGGACTCAGTGATGCGGAACTCAACGCGCTGGGATTGGATGTGTACTTTCTGCTCGGTTCGGGAGCCGAAAACCAAGACCGGAAGGTGCTCCGCTCCCGGGTTGAGCTACCTTCGGAATACCAGGATGCAAACCTCGTGAGCTTCCCCCGGAGCATGTGGTCGAGCCGGCACCCGCTACTCGCGGAAGGCATAGACGCCCAGCAGTCCGATTGCGCCCTTCGCTCCGGCATTCAACTCACAGTGGCTGGACCCCTCTTGCTGGCTGTGGACCCCGCCTGGTCAGCCGAAGGCCAAGCAAGCGATCAGATTCTTGTCACCGGACGCTTCCTCTCCGGGAACCGCCTCAGTCGCCTGCAAGATCGCACCCGGGTGAATTTCGAGCTCTTGCAACTCGATGATCAAAATCAGCTTCCCGATCACATTCGCGAGCGCCTTCCAATGGTCACCGGCTCCCCGGTACCCCACTTGGAACGGGGGGATGACTGCCTCTTGGGCATGAGCACCTTCGATGATCTACGCGAACGCCCGCAATTGTTGATCGTCGCGGTCTTGCCCAGCACGATCAGCGCAGAAGGACAAGCCGCTGTGACCTTTGGCCGCATCTCTGTGCTTACCGGCGCAGCGGTTCTGGTTTTGGCTCTGTTGGTTCTCTTGCGGCGCATCGTGCTCGCACCCCTCGCTGCCTTGACCCAGCACGCCGAGTCAGTGGGCATAACCGAGAACGTAGGCCTGCGCTTGAATTCCAAACGCACTGATGAATTAGGCCGTCTTTCGGGGGAATTAGATTCCATGCTCGACAAGCTAGTGGAAGCACGAGCAGCCCTTGTGGATGCGGCCCGAACCGCCGGCCAGAGTGAAGTTGCCACAGGGATACTGCACAACGTGGGCAACATGCTCTCGGGTATCGGGGTCTCCTCTGAAGAGTTGGGCGAGTCGATCGAACAACTCGGGACCAATGACCTGAACACCGTCGCCGCCGCCCTCCAAGAGCACGCCGAGGACTTGGGGCATTACATGAGCCAAGACCCACGCGGACAACACCTGTCGCCCTTCGTGCAAGCCTTGGCCCAGCAACAGACGACCCAGCGCGATCGCTTGCAGCGGGAACTGCATTCTCTACGCGAGGGCTTGGAGCACGTGGCCGAATTGGTCCGCGGGCAGCAACAGTTCACCCAAAAGGGCGGTTTAACCACGGAGTTCGACCCTAGTGCCTTGATGGAAGAGGCCCTCCTCTTGGTGGAGCGCAGCCTAGGCCGTGACCCTGATATGGAAATCCTGCGTGTGTTCAATCCTGACGTGGCCAGCACCCAAGGGGACCGCCACCGGAGCCTGGACGTTCTGGTCAACCTGATCCAAAACGCTTTCCAAGCGATGGAAGGCCAAGAGGGTCCCAAGCGTTTGGTCCTGCGCTCCGATCGTGATGAGAGCGGCGCCTACTTCGAGGTCGAGGACTCGGGGATGGGGATCGAAGCCGCGAACTTGACCCGGGTGTTTGCCCCCGGGTTCACCACTCGTGAAACCGGGCATGGTTATGGCCTCCACACCGCCGCCAATGCCGCTGGAGAAATGGGCGGGAACCTCGAAGTGCATTCCCCCGGGCTAGGCCAGGGCGCTACTTTCCGACTGCGTTCCTCTCTCGACGTTCGGGTAACTCTAGTTGCCCCAACCGTATCTACTGAATCTCTGCCTAGCTCTCAGGTGCCCTATGAACTACACCAATAGAATCCTAGTTGTGGACGATGATCCGTCGATCCACGATGCCTTCACCAAGATATTCCTCAAGGCAAACGCCAGTCAAGGCACTTTGGATGCGGCACGCTCTGCGTTCACTGGAGCCGTCGACAAGCAAGCGAAGCCTGCCCCCGAGCAGCGTACGTTGATCCATGCCCATCAGGGAGAGGAGGCAGTCAAGATCGTCACTGAGGCGATGGAAGCCGGTGCCCCCATCGCCGTGGCCTTTGTGGATGTACGCATGCCACCGGGAATCGATGGGGTGGAAACCGTTCGACGGATTTGGCAAGTGGCCCCCGAGACCGAGATCGTGCTCTGCACGGCGTGGTCCGATTACAGCCACGAGGACACTCTCCAGTCCTTGGGCTATAGCCACCACCTCTTGATCCTGAAGAAACCCTTCGAGTCCATTGAGGTGCGCCAGATGGCCTTAGCGCTCCATGAAAAGCAGCGCTCGGCTCAACAGACCGAGGTCCTCATGCAAGACTTGCAGGCCGCATCTTCCGAGACTAAAGCCTACGCATCCTCATTGGTCACTGCGAACCGAGCTCTCTCGTTGTCGAAGAAATCGACGGACTATGTCACGTGCTTGAAATCCGAAGCACTCAAGGAACTCACCGGCGAAATGCGCTTCCTAGCGGAGTCCGTGCTGGGTCGTTTTCTGAAGACCGGAGACACCCAGGGCATGGAACAGGCAATCGACCAGACCCAGAGCCTCCTTGCGCGATTGGAAGCCACCATGGAACCCGGGCAGAATGCAGATCTGAGTGGCGATTTTGACCAGCAGAAAGCCCCCGGACAATAGTTATCCACAAATGGGGTCGCCCAATAGGCGCTAGCCCCTGATTCGCATTACCAGCTTCTCGAACGTACCTACAGCTGCGCAAGGGGAACTACGAATGCACCTATCTTCTTGCTGTTAAAGGGTTTAGAAGCGCTCTAATTTCCCCGGAAAGGCGGGGCTACTTGCTTTTCCAGCGTTCCCTAAGGAAACCGTATACCAAGGGTTTTTGGGATCCCATTCACGAGGAGTTTTCCGCAAGTTACCCACATAGGAAGCTGCTTTCCTGAATCTCACTTTCCGAGGGTTCGCAAGTCGTTCCCCCCACACGGGTTGGGACACCTTCGCCAACCAACCCCTTGACCCCACAGGATGTCCTGATCTTCCCTGCCTGGCCCGAGCACAGACGATCGAAACTCGACCGCGCTACCCCCTTCCATCCCAGCTCGACTCCCGACCCCCGCTGACGGCAACAACAGGACCAGGCCGATACTCCTAGGCTGCCGGTCTGCTAAGCTCCGCCACGTGGAAAAGACCCTGCTGGAAGTCAATGGCCTGACCAAGAGCTATCGCCGGCGACGGGTGGTGGACGGGGTCGGCTTCAAAGTCGACGCGGGCGAAATCGTGGGGCTCCTCGGCCCCAATGGCGCTGGCAAGTCCACCAGTTTTCGCATGACCATCGGCCTGATTGTCCCTGATGCGGGCCAGGTACGGATCAACGGCGTGGATTGCAGCAAGGCCCCCATGTACCGCCGGGCGCGCATGGGAATGGGCTACCTACCCCAAGAGACCAGCGTTTTTCGCCAAATGTCGGTGCGCGACAACTTGCTGGCAGTGCTTGAGGCCCTGCCCCTCTCACGCAAGGAGCGAAAATCAGAGGCTCACCGATTGATGGGCGAGCTCGAGCTTGAGCACCTCGAGGACAACCTGGGAGAGACCCTTTCGGGGGGCGAGCGGCGCCGCCTGGAACTGGCCCGAGCCTTGGCCACCAAACCCAAGGTGCTCCTGCTAGACGAGCCCTTCGCCGGTGTGGACCCGATCAACGTGGAGGAAATCCAGGTCCTGGTGAACCGCCTGCGGGAAAATGGGCTTGGGATCCTGATCACGGACCACAACGTGCGAGAGACCCTTCAAAGCACCGACCGGGCCTATATCATTTTCCGGGGCCAGATCCTGCGTCACGGGAATGCCGAGGAGTTGATCAATGACCCCAAGGTGCGCGAGGTCTACTTGGGACACAAGTTCGATTTGGACCTTCAGGCCAACAAACCGGTCTAGGGCCTCGCAAATTAAGGATTGGGCCACCACTGGGCCCAAGAGCGTAGGTCCCAAACCTTGAGGGATGCGCCCCCCAAGGCTATCCTCATCGCCCAACAAACGGTTCCACCGCGGACCGACACTATTTCCCCAACCCCCCAGTGAACGCCAAGCCATGAACATCGTAGCCTGCGTCAAACGAGTGCCCACCACAGATGCCGAGGTCAAGGTTGCCGCCGATGGTAAATCCCTTGACGAGAGCGGCCTCTCTTACATGATCTCCTTCTATGACGAACTCGCCCTTGAGGAGGCGGTTCGCACCAAGGAAACCCACGGGGGTGAGGTCACAGTCTTGACCCTCGGCCCCAGCAGTGGCACCAAGGAAATCCGCGAATGCTTGGCCAAGGGTGGAGATCGGGCGGAAGTCTTGGCCGATCCGGGCTGGCTTTCTCGGGACTGCCGCGCCACCGCCAAGGCATTGGCGGGGAAACTCAAGGACCTCGGCGCGGACTTGGCCTTCATGGGCCGTGTGGCCACGGACCGGGACAACGCTGCGGTGGGACCGATGGTCGCCACATACCTCGGTTGGGCTTGCGTCACCGATGCGATCTCCCTGGAGATCGCCGATGGCAAGGGCAGCGCCAAGCGGGAAACCGAACAGGGCCTCGAAACCATCGAGTTCTCCCTGCCCGCGGTCATCACCTGCAACAAGGGTCTCAACGAGCCGCGCTACTCGAACCTGAAAGGGATCATGGCGGCCAAGAAGAAGCCCTTCGAAGAAAGCCCCGCCGAATTGGTCGAGAACCAGGCCAGCGTGTCCGCCCTGGCGCCCCCCGCGCCCCGTGCCGAAAGCCGCATTCTCGGCACCGGCCCCGATGCAGTCCCCACTCTGATCGATGCCTTGCGCAACGAAGCCAAGGTCCTCTAGCCCTCAAGAACACCATGAAACCTATCCTCGTCTTCGTTGAAATCACCGCTGGTGCCCCGCGCCGCGCAAGTTTGGAGGCTCTTGGCGCCGCGCGCGCCACCGGAGCCGAAACCGTCGCCGTGTTCTGCGGCGAAGCTTCCGCTGCCGCCGCCTGCAACGGCGCCCAAAAGGCAATCGCCCTGGGAGGCGACTCTTCGAGCCCCGACGCCCTCGCCAGCGCCCTGGCCGATGCGGTCAAGAACAACGACTGCGGCGGCTTCATAGCCGCAGCCACCAGCGCCGGTCGTGATTTGGCCCCGCGGGTCGCCGCACACCTCGATGCGGTACTCTTCAGCGACTGCACCGGCCTTGAAGCCAGCGGAGATCAACTCACCGCGCGTCGCCCCTGGTTGGCTGGCAAGGTCATCGCCGATCTGGTTTCCAGCGCCGACGTGTTTTGCGCCACCACGCGACTGAACATCTTTACTCCCAGCGAAGATACGGGTCCGGACTCCTGCGACGCAGCAGCCATCACTGCCGAACCCAAGGCGCGCGTGACTTCCCTGGAAGCCAAGACCAGCGCCCGACTCGATGTGCAAGAAGCACCGGTGGTGATCTCCGGCGGCCGGGGCCTGGGCGATAAGGAGCAATTCAAATTGCTTGAAGACCTTTCCACAGCATTCGGCAATGCGGCGGTGGGAGCAAGTCGCGCCGTAGTGGACGCCGGCTGGCGACCGCACTCGGAACAGGTTGGGCAAACCGGCAAGACGGTCTCGCCCCAGCTCTACTTTGCGGTGGGTATTTCAGGTGCCATCCAACACCTAGCCGGCATGCGCACCAGCGCTGTCATTGTGGCGATCAACAAGGACGCGGAAGCTCCAATCTTCAAGGTGGCGGACTACGGCATCGTGGGCGACGCCTTGGAGATCCTCCCCGTGCTGACCAAAGCAATCCAAGCGGTCAAGGCCGAGGCCTAGGCCCGGACACGGGGCTCACTTATCCCCGCCCCCGTACCCACTGGCGCGAATCGCCGAATCCAAGGCGGGCGGCAGCACAATCGGTTGCCACGGATACTGGTGTTGTTCGGCGACGCGCTCAATCGTCTCCATTTCGGCCTGCAGGGCACGCAAGAGCTCCAAGCCTAAGCCCTGGGTCAAGTCCCTTTGGGGCTTGAGTTCTTTGGGATCGGACGCGAGGTTAAACCAGACCGCATCCCCTGTGACCTCGTTCCAAACCAGCTTGCCCTGGCCGCTGAGCACACTACGCATGCGGTTTTGATCGGCCAAGAGTTCGCTAAGCGCAGTTCTGGGAGGGACGTCCTCGCCCCGGGCCAAAGGTGCGAGGCTTTGCCCCACGAACTCGTTGGAGGGCGCAAGTCCCGATAATTCCATCAAGGTTGGGCCCAAGTCCACCATGCGTGTCAGGTCATCAACCACCATTCCACCCGGCAGTCTGCCGGGAGCGCGAATCACCAGAGGGATGTTGATTGCCTCCCCGTACAAGGTCCGACGATGCCCCTTGGAGCCGTGGTCAAAGAACTCCGTGCCATGGTCGCTGGTCACCACGACGATCGTGTCGTCCGCCAGTTGCAATTCATCCAACAGCTCAAGCAGCAACTTGACGTGCACATCGCACCACATGATCTCCCCGTCATAGAGCGCGATCAACTGGCGTAAATCACGGTCGTCCATGCCTCTATGGATGCGCTGGTCAAAGAAGAACTCACGGCCATCGACAAAACCATCGTAGCTGGGATCACCGAAGCGCGCATCAAAGGGCGCAGGGGGCACAAAATCAAAGTGTGCATCCCACAGGTGCACAAACATAAAGAAGGGGTCTTCCCTGTGCTCTCGCAACCACGCAGATGCCGCGTTCACCACACCAGGATTGGTGACCCCATGATGCGACCGCCGGTGGGCTGCGGGATCGCCCGCCCATTGGTCCACACTTTGGCCGTCCAGCCGGGCCGCTAGATCTGGAACGCAAAAGCGGTATTCGTCAAAGCCTTGGCCAAGGCCAAAAGCCGGATGGAGATAGGGCCCCGCGAAAAAGCCACTGGTGCCATAACCCGCCTGGGAATAACGTTCCGCAAGGGTGGTGATCCCGTCGGGCAGGGCGTTACTCGTGCCATCCACGCAACCGTGCACGGAGTCCGGCAGGGAGGTGAACATGGCCGCATGGGCCGGCAGGGTCCAGGGTGCGCTGGAAACATGTCGCGCAAAACGCACGCCGTCGACGGCGAGCCCATCAATGGTCGGGGTGGTCGTGCGTTCGTACCCATAGGAAGACACATGATCCGCACGCAGCATGTCGATCGAGATCACGAGCACATTTGGCCGCACCTGTTCCCCGCCGCCACAGGCAGGGAGTAGGACGAGCAACAGGGGCAAGGGGGCGGAACGCAGCATCATCAGCAGATTACGGAGTGAAACACAACAACGTGAAGACTAAGGGGCCTCAATCCAGACCTCGCGCCTGGTATAGGACGCCTGACGCTCAAGCAGGCCCGCACGCATCTCATCAGGCCAATCTCCGCTGAGGGTGATCGCCTTGGAAATCATCCCCTGTGCCGCCTCAAAATCCCCCGCCGCCGCAAAAGCCGCTGCCAAAGTGTCGAGGGCATCGGGGTTAGGGGGATCGGGAAACTGCTGGTTCAACAGGGCCAGAGCCCGTTTCCCGTCGCGCAGAGTTTCATCCGCAGCGGTGGCCAAGACCCAAGCGCAGAGGGAGCGTGCGGGCCAAAGGTCGGGAGTTTCCTCCAGCCAAGCCTCAAGTAACTCCACTAGTTCTCTCCGCAAGCCCGACTTCAACAACTGACGCACGAGCAAGTCGCGACCCTGTTGATGACGAGGCCCATGGACCAAAGTTTCCCGGGCCCACTCCAATGCCCGTTGATCATCGCCGGTCATTTCTGCCGCCAAGCCCCGGGTGTAAAGGACATCGGGTTCCCTGGGTGCAAGGGCCAAGGCCCCGTCCAAAATCTGCGCGGCCTGTTCTCCCTCGCCAGACTGCAAGAGCGCGGCACCCCACCCCTGACGCGCTCGCCAATCAAGAGGGTCTAAACTTGCGGCCGCTTCAAATCGGATCAAGGCCTCGGGCAAACGCTCTGCTCCCGCTAATCCAATCGCCGCTCGCCGCTGCAAATCGCCATCCCCAAGACTCTTATCGGCTAGTGCCAAGAGCTCGGCCAGACCTTCCGGTCCTCCCATCAACTCCGCCAGGAGAATCGCCGCCGGAGGTCCTCCGACTTGGTCGCGACCCCTGCCTCCCAGGTACCACGCTTCTTTGCTAAGCCGAGCCTGGTCCCTCGCCGCACCGAGACTTCCCATGTCCATGTGCGCTTGGGCCAAGACCAAGTGAAACCCTGAACGCCAACGGTTCGCATCATCCCATCCCGTTCTCGAAAAACCCAGGGACAGTGCCATCAAAATCCCTATCCCTATCTTCCAGGTAAGACGATTCATGGCCCCGTTGGCCACCGCGCCCGCGATCAAGAAACTCGCCGCGGGAACAACCGGCAAACGATAGCGAGGCGTGTACCAAAAAATGACCACGACCCCCATAGCCGCCAAGATCAAGAGTAAGGCGGGCATCACTATCCGTGGATTTCGGCGCAGTCCCATCAATCCCGCCAGAATGCCAAGGGCCACCACCAATTGACTGGGCAAGAACGCGAGCCACAGAGTCGACAGGACTTCCCCGCGCTCAAGGGTGACTAAATCGATGTCCCCATAGTGACGCCCAGCCAGGAAAAGGCTGCCCTTACGCAGGGCCAAACCAAGAGCGCGACTGGGCTCTGCGACCCACCACTCAAATCCCCGGGAGAAAAAGTACCCGCTCACATCACTCCAGCCCGCCTCGGGTCCTAGGGCCTCGCGGGTTTGCTCCAGGGCCTCCCGTTGGTGGGCGCTCTTGTCCATAGAAAGACCCGAGCCGGTGATGGTCCCATCGGCACGGGGGTTATTTCCATGGTAAAAGGTCACCCCCGCGTGGGCCGTGACCGGAATCAAGTCTCCGCTTGCAGCAAAGTTGTGCAAGGTCGCGGGAGCAATGCAAACCAAGGCCATCAACGCCGCCCCGAGACCTGCGCGGGCTCCCGCGACCCAAGCGACCCAAAGGGCCAGCAGCATGGTCAAGGGCAACATCACCGGCCAAGCCAGGGTGGTCACACCAGCCGCCGCGCCCAACCACAGGGCTCGGCGCATGTCCGGTTGCAGCAGGCAGGCCACCACGCGCTCAAGCACCCAAGCCATCAACAACAACTGCAGGGATCCGGACAGAACCCGTCCGGGGGCATGAGCGCAGTCGGTGGTGAAGAGCACAAGGCCCGCGGCCAGGGCTGGGGCAAGCGCCCCTCCAAAAGCTCTCATGACAGCACGTCCCACCAGGGCAGCAGACCCTATCAAGAACACAACTCCCAAAACTTGCCAAGCCAAGAGGCCTCCCCCCAAGGCGCGCAAGAGGCCGGCCACATAGGGAGCTAGCGGCGCCCCAAAGAAAGGCACGTCCCCAATCAACTCGCCCCCAGCGATGCGCGAAGCCCACTCCCAATTGTGGGCAGCATCCACCCGTGGCACATGACTCAGGGGGTTTTGGGCCCAGTCCTGAATCCGTATCAAGATCTGGACCAAGCCGCCCGCAAACAGCACAAGCAATAACCGGTGGAGACCTGCGTGGGACTGGGCCGGTTGGGGCCTGCTAGTCGAGTTCTGGACCGATGCGCCCGACTTCGACCCATCCTCCGCCGACGCCATCCATTTTGTATCAGCCATCAGTGGTCCCTCGGCTCCGATTGAACCTGTCCCGTCGCTTGATCAATGCGATGGATTTGCCCCGCTTGCAAAGGGCCAACATCTAGGCTGCTGCCGTTCGGCCAGAGGATCCGCAGTTGATCGAGTTGTTCCCCCTCGCCCAGGCCAAAGTGCAAGCGAGGATCACTGCTGGAAAGAAACCCTGCCTGCGATCCCACCCAGCGTTGTTGAATCTTGGACCCAACCTGTCCTTCAACCGTCGCACCAATGGCCTCGCGGTTGCCACCCTCGCCGACCAGTTCCACCATGAGTGAATTTCCCCCGCGCCCCGTGTTCTCCAGCACCACCGGCGAACCATCCAACACGCCCATCACCATGTCCAAATCCCCGTCATGGTCCAGGTCCCCCACTGCGCCACCCCGGCCAGACCGAGGAGTCCCCATGCCGGGGCCACCACCGTGTTCGGGCACGGAAAAGCGTCCGCTCCCGTCGTTCTCAAACACCTGGGCCACTTGGGCATAGCTCGGGCCGCGGGGCACCGCGTCCATCTGTGGGTACACGTGACCGTTGAAAGCCCAGAGGTCCTGATCGCCGTCGCTGTCCAAATCCCCAAAACCACAAGCCCAACCCAGGGATTTCCAAGTGAGGGCATGCAGTCGTGAGCGAGTGGTGCGATCGCGCCAAAAACCATCTTCCCCGCGACGATACAGAGTGAAGTAGTCGTTCGAGAAATTAGTGATAAACAGTTCGGGCTGCAGGTCTCCGTCTGCGTCCCCAAGAGCAACACCCATGCCTGCCTGGGGGCCTCCCTCCATGGAGAGTGCACAACCAAGACGCGCGGCCTGGTCGCTCATTCCTGCGCCCCCATCATTACGCCAAAGCTGATTGGGAGTGGTGTCGTTGGCCACATACAAATCCAAGTCCCCGTCTTGATCCTCATCAAAGACGATGACCCCAAAGCCATAGTGAGGGTTGCTCCCCAGTTCCGGCCCCACATCAGCCAACTCAAAGGTCCCGTCCCCTTGACCGAGATACAAGTGATCCGCCTGCGCCGGCAAACCCGTGGGGCCGTAGTACACATTTTGGCCCAGGTAGAGGCTCTTGCCCCGCTCAATCACGGCGTCCCGATCGAAGTCAATGTGGTTGACCACGAATAGATCCAGGATCCCGTCCCCGTTGAAGTCAAGCCAAGCAGCACCAGTACTCCAGGCCGGATCCCCAAGACCGCTAATCTCGCTTTGATCTTCAAAGGTCCCGTCCCCCTGATTGCACAGCAGGCGATTCGGCCCACGGCGGGTGATGTAAAGGTCCACATCCCCATCCCCGTCAAAGTCCCGGGCGTTGACTCCATAGGCGCGACCGCCGGGAGTCGGCTCTAGGCTGAGATCTTTAGGCGCGCGTTCAAAGCCACCTTTACCATCCCCAAAAAAAAGCGCGTCCCCGTTTGCTTTGCCCTGTGCATCACCACCACCAATGGCGAAGATGTCCAAGTGCCCGTCTCCGTTAAAATCCCGCAGGGCCACGCCGGCCCCAAAGGAGTCGTTCACAAAGTCCTTTTCTGCCGTACCACTTACGTTGGCGAACTCCCCATCGCCCAGGGTCCGTGCCTCGAACCAAAGGCTTGGATCCTGGGCACCAGGACCGCAAGCACCAAGGGGCAAGCTCGCGAACAGAATCCAGCCCACGTGCTTGCTCAATCGTCTTTCCCCGCCGGCTCATTGGCCTTTACCATCAGGTCCCAAATATGAGCGTGCAACTGCAAGGTTTCCTCCCGCTTGGGATCACGCAGGAGGGCAGCTTCACAGGAAGCCAGAGCCTCGTCCAAGGAATCAAGGGCGATCAAGATGCGGGCCTGGGCCAAGAAGACCCGCGGGTCAGCCCCAGCCACATCCGTGGCGTAGTGGGCATAGTTGCGCGCAGCTTCGTGATCACCCGCGGACAGGGCCATTTCGCTGCGTTCTATCCAGGGCCGGGGATCATACTGGGATAGGGATGTGACCAACTCGAAGTGCACCATTGCCGTGTCAGGATCCCCTTGTAGACGCGCAATACGTCCGGCGACCATGTGCGCCTCGGGGATATTGCTGCGCAACGCGAACGCACGGTCCACCCACTCCTGGGCCTCCTCTACATAGCCCATCTCCAAGTGCGCAGAAGCTGTCGCCGCCGCCAGCATGGCATCCTCCGGTTGCGCCTGCGCCGCTTGCAAAGAAGTCATCAGGCTGCGCTCCGCTTGATCGATGCGTGCGAACTCCGCGAGAGATTCTGCCGCGGCAAAATCATTGCCCAGGCGGCGCTCGACTTGGGCCAAGCGGAACCAGGCTTCCTTGCGGAAGGGCTCTCGTTCAAGAGCCATGGCGAACTCTGACTTAGCGCGGGAGTCCTGTTCCTCCGCCTCATAAGCTTCACCCCGGGTTTGGTGAAAGCGTGCGCTGTCCAAGCCCATGGCCTGGGCGCGGTCAAGGGCCTCAAATACCCCATCGAGGCCCGAGAGCAAACGCATTTCACCCAAACGGTGCCAGGCCCCC
>Ga0206679_10002652_pt1 | contig 14071 bp, 12 predicted proteins | sample M110012015metaG_FD_155464 | JGI IMG/M metagenome (GOLD analysis project Ga0206679, IMG submission 155464) | Ammonia-oxidizing marine archaeal communities from Monterey Bay, California, United States - M1 100m 12015 | ecosystem: Environmental > Aquatic > Marine > Intertidal zone | place: USA... | reverse complement strand
TATTCTCAGGCATTCGTCATTATGCCGGGAGGATTTGGCACTTTAGATGAGCTATTCGAGGCATTGACATTGATTCAAACCAAAAAAATTGCAGAGCGACCGATTGTATTGGTAGGTACTGAATATTGGGAAGGACTAACCACTTGGATTAAAAAAACCATGCTTGGAGCCGAAAAGAATATTTCTGAATCTGATTTGGATCTTTTTAGAGTTGTCGACACCTCTGAAGAAGCGGTAGAGTATATTGAAGAATTTTTCCGAACAAACTCTTTGTCACCAAACTTCTAATTGTTCAAAAGACTTTATATTTACATGGTGAAAGAAAAGCTCAAAACATCTTTTGATAACGTGAAAAAAAATCTTAAATTATTTTTTCAGCATCCCTGGGTTAAGCTAGTTTTAATTAATCTAGGTATTGGAATACTCTTTTATTCAATAGTTGTTTTTTCTACTATAAAATATCTTGATGTATATTCTAATCATGGAGAAGAGATAGCGGTTCCAAATTTGGTTGGTAAAAAGTCTTCTATTGCGAAGATGAAGCTAGATGAGCTAGGCTTGAGCTATGAGATATTAGACAGCATATATGATCCAAGTCTTCCAAATGGGATTGTAAAGCAGCAAATGATTGATCCAACAAGCATTTCAAAAGTTAAAGTCAAAGAAAACAGAGTTATTGGTTTGAGGCTTTCAAAAAAAACAGAGCTAACAGAGATGCCTAATTTGGTTTTTAAGCATGTTGATTTTGCTCAAGGAATACTAGAAAATAGAGGCTTTAGCTCAAAAATTCAGTATAAACCCACAAAGGAGGCAAACGGTTCTGTTTTAGATCAAAAATACAAGGGAAAATCAATTTCTAAAGGAAAGCGCATACCTATTGGTTCTGAAATCACCTTAATAGTAGGGCAAAATGAGGTAGGCGTATTGGTTGATTTACCGAATGTAGTTGGTATGAATTATCAAGATGCCTTAAGCTTGCTAGGCTCAAGGGGTTTACAGTCTATTTCAACCATTTGTAATGATTGTGTAACACTTCAGGATTCCCTTACCGCAGTTGTTTTTGGACAGTCTCCTGAATATGTTCCTGAAAAAACGGTTGAGCGAGCGCAACAGATTGTTGTGCTCATCAATGCTGGAGCAAATCAAATTGAAGTACCGATAGAATGATTTCTAAAAACGTAATATCCTCCCTTTTTTTATGCCTATTGTGTTTTTCATTAAATGCTCAGCATGTGGAATTAGGCCCTCTTTCTTCAAATGCCGAACTGTCGAAGAATTATGATCTAAAGAGTATGTCTATTGACAGCTCGTTTATTTATTTTACAGATACTATTAACCTTCCTTTTTTTGACAACTTCACAATCAATAAGCAACAGGATTACACTCCGGATTTTTCTAATCCCTTAACGACTAGCGAATTGTATTATTTGCTTTTAGACCAGAACACAAACCTGCCTATAAACAACGATCTTTATTTTACCAACCAGGTGACATTTCATCGTTATGTTGATTTGACAAACGACACCTATTCTGATACTGTTTTCATCCCGTTAAATGCTGAGCTAGCAGATTTCACTGCGTATCCGGTTTTATATTCTCCAATTGACTTATATCCACCATATTACATTTACGATACCATTGGAATCCCAGACACCCCAGATACCATTTGGATTGAGTCACCACCATATTATCAAGACTCTGCAAGACAGTTTTTCATGCCAGTTGCTGATTCGGAGAAGCTATGGATTGACAATTATGCCTATCATAATTATAGATTTGGATTAAACCCCAGAACCTTGGGAGTTATGACTTTTGATGGGCTTGATGCAAATGGGTATCCTTATGCTATTGGAACCACTACAACAAATTATGCAGATTACCTGACGTCTAAGCCTATAGACTTGAGCGGATATGATTTGAGTGACTCCATTTATATTTCATTCTTATATCAATCAGAGGGATTGGGGGATATACCTGAACCTTCAGATTCTCTTGTGCTGGAGTTTTACTCACAGGGTCAAGGCCAGTGGTTTCATATTTGGTCGGATTCAGGAACAGTCGTTGCTCCATTTCGATTGGTTCATATTCCTATCCTTGATTTGAATTATTTTTCAGATGCTTTTCAATTTCGATTTAAAAATTATGGTGGACTTTCAGGAGCTTTAGATCATTTTCATCTGGATATGGTCTCTCTTAAACAAACTGAGTATTCCGATACGCTTTTCAGTGATTTTTCTTTTGTTTATCCGATGAATAGTTTGCTCAAAGATTATACTTCTGTTCCATGGGATCATTACAAATCTTCAGTCGACAACAAATTAACGGACTCCCTATTTATTTCACTGTACAATGGAAGTGACACACCTGAGAACTATTTAGATGGCAGTATAGAGGTTTTTTACAATGGTTTAAATGAGGGTTCTTATACGCTTTCGGGATTTGTTTTGGCCGAAGAAGAGATCAATTATTCCCCACTTGATTATGCAGATTCATACCATGATATAACAGGAGAATATGAATATGACAAATCACTCACAGGATTCTCAGAAGAATTTGAGGTTTTGACAAATGTTACAGCTCAATTTGATAACTATGAGCCAAACGATTCAACGCGTTTTACCCAAGGGTTTTATAATTATTACAGCTATGATGACGGGTCTGCTGAGGCCGCTTTTGGACCAACTGGAAGTCAATCACAATTGGCAATTCATTTTGAGGCGTATGAGGCAGATAGCATCATTGGCATAGATCTCTCATTTGTTCCCTCTGTAAACGATGTTACAGATAAATTATTCATATTGACGGTATGGGAAGATGACAACGGAAACCCAGGAAATGTTTTATATGAAGATGATGTTTTTTCACCAAGAACGCCACTTTATGCACAAGGAGAAAACACATTTGTGCCTTACTTTTTTGCGGATACCCAAAAGGTCGCTGTAGGGACTTCATTTTTCGTAGGTTGGAGACAATTAGATCCAGAGAGACTTAATTTAGGTTTCGATAGAAACATAGATAAGAGTAAAGAGATTTTTTACAGTGTTGATGGCGGAGGCAATTGGCTGTTGTCACCTTTTGAAGGGAGCGCAATGCTAAGACCTATTTTTTCAACTGGAATGGATGCCTCATTGGGAATTGAAAGCATTGTCGAATCAAAAAATGAGATTTTGATATATCCAAATCCAGCTTATGACATTATCAATGTGAGAGTTCCTTCTCCCCAGTCAGGCACTAAGAAAATACTTCTTGACAGCTATGGCAGAATATTAAAAGAAACGAATTCAAATAGGTTTAATATATCAGCATTAAATGCAGGAATATACTTTATTAGTGTACCTGAGTTGTCTTCAAATTACACGAAAGTAATTAAACCCTAAATGGAAGAGAATAGCTATTCGGAACCGAGTCAGGATGACTTATTTGAACATTATAAGTTTACAGCTGATCCTGGGCAGGAAACGATAAGAATTGATAAATTTTTGTGTGATCGATTGCCTAATTTTTCGAGAAATAAAATTCAGGTAGCAGCAAAAAACGGGAATCTTGTTGTTAATGATTTAAAAGTCAAACAAAACTACAAAGTAAAGCCAGGAGATATTGTTGCTTTGGTATTGCCTTATCCAGTTAGGGAATTTGAATTAGTGCCTGAAGATATTCCAATAGAAATTCTTCATGAAGACGAGACTTTAATTGTGGTCAATAAAAACGCGGGCATGGTTGTTCATCCAGGACATGGAAATCATTCTGGAACACTTGTAAATGCATTAATTTATCATTTTGATCATTTACCAGAACTGCCTTCTGATTTTGCAGGAAGACCAGGATTAGTTCATAGAATAGATAAAAACACTTCCGGTCTATTGGTGATTGCCAAAACGGAAACAGCTTTAACTAGGCTTGCTAAACAGTTTTTTGAGAAAACCACTGAGCGTAAATATCTTGCATTGGTTTGGGGAGATGTAGAAGGAGAGGGAACAATAAAAGGTAAAATAGGAAGATCGAAAAAAAACAGAAAGGTTATGGCGGTGTATGGCGATGATGAGGAAGGTAAGCTTGCCATTACACATTATAAGGTACTTGAACGATTTGGATATGTAAGCCTTGTAGAGTGTGTCTTAGAGACAGGTCGGACGCATCAGATTAGAGTCCATTTCAAGTCAATTGGCCACCCATTATTTAATGATCCAGAATACGGCGGGGACAAAATTTTAAAGGGTATAAAGACTTCGAAATATCAGAAGTTTATTATCAATAATTTTAATTTGCTTAAAGGACAAGCGTTGCATGCAAAAACCCTTGGTTTTGTGCATCCGAAAACGGGTAAAAGGACTATATTTAATTCAGAATTGCCCGAATATTTTGATTCTGTGCTAAAGCGGTTTAGAGAATATTGTAAAAAATGACTTTTTTTCTTTATTTTTGCTTTTCCTTAATTATACGTCTAACGACTTAAACAAATGAATAAACTATTCTATTTATTTCTTTTCTCCCTGATAGGAGGAAATTTATATGCTCAAGGTACCTCTGAACCAAAGCATGTTCGGGAAGCCAATACCGCCTTTGAGTCAGGTAAGTATTTTGAAGCCATTGATAAATTGCAATTGGCATATGACAAGATAGGTACAAAAGGTTCTCTCAAAGAAAAAGGGAGTGTTCGATTCAAACTTGCGGAGTCATACCGACACATCTCACGTTATGAAGAAGCAAATGAGAATTATGATGTTTGTATCGAATTAAAATACTTTGATATCAATGCAGACGTATATTTTTTCAAAGGCGAGATGTTGCGTATGATGGGAGATTATGCTAAAGCACAAAAAAGCTATTCTGAATTTAAGAAGATTGCTGGTGAATCAAGAGCAGATGAAGTAGAAACAGCATTGAAAGCCTGTGAAGATTATAAGTTTTATGACATGCTCGAACCTGAAGTAAATTACCAGGTGAAGTGTGAAACTAAAATCAATCGAAAAGAATATGATATGTCACCTTCTTATGCAGATAAGAAAGGATATAAGGTTTATTTTTCTTCAAGCCGTGAAGAAAGTTTTGGTTCTGGAAGAGACCCCATTACCGGAGAAAAATACATGGACATTTTTGTTGCAGAGTTTGACAAGAATGGTGATCCAACAGGAGTCACATCTATTGATGGGGATGGAATAATCAATACTTCCGAAAATGAAGGAACAGTATGTTTCGATAAAAAATTTAAAACCATGTATTTTACGAGGTGCCCAAATAAAGAAAGAATGAAATTGGGTTGTGATATATGGATAGTTGATATCGTTGAAGGAGAATTTACCAATGTTAGAAAAATGAAATTAAAAACAGATGAGACTGTTTCGGTAGGACATCCTTGCTTGACTCAAGACGGTAAGATGCTCATTTTTGCTTCAGATATGAAATCAAGTGGTGGAGACAAATCCTTTGGAGGCAGAGATTTATGGTATGTTACCTATGACAAAAAAGCTAAGGCTTGGAGCTCTGAACCAAAAAATATGGGGGCACAGTACAATACTTCTGGCAATGAACTTTTCCCTTCTATAGGAAAATCAGGTAAGTTTTTCTTTGCTAGTGATGGTCACAAAGGAATTGGTGGTTTAGATATTTTTTACAGCAATCCAGTTAAAGATAAAGTGAATGAGTGGGGGCCTGCCAAAAACATGGGCTACCCCATCAACTCTCCAAGTAATGATTATGCCATTTCGGATAGAGGTCGAAAAGGCTATTTTACTTCTGAACGACGAATGACGAGTGGTCAAAATGCTCCGGACATATGGAGCTATGCGGTACCACCAAATTTATTTGACCTAAGGGTAATTGTACATGAGTTTGGTTCGCCAAAGGATCGAATTGAAGAAGCTACGGTCACAGTTTCACCTGTTGATGGTGACGTTTGGGATGGAGTAACTGATGATAAGGGCTCAACCATAAAGTGGGATATTAAAAGCGGTAAAACGAGATATATTCTTGATGACCACGAGTATTCTATCAATGCTACAAAAGAAGGGTATCTAGTTAACAAAGAATCTGCAAAAATTTCAACCGTAGGTTTGAATGAAAGTCAAAGCTTTATCGTTGAAATAGAGCTTGTACACATTGAAGAGGAAATCAGAACACCTGAGGTAAGATATCCATTAAACGAATGGACTTTTATCAATGATGAAACTTGTATGTCAAAAGATTCCTTACTATTTCTTTCAGACCTATTGACAAGCCATCCCTATATTACTATTGATTTGTTTTCTCACACCGATTCAAGATCTTCGGCAAGTTACAATCAGGTATTATCTGAAAATAGAGCGAAAGCCGTTTACAAATTTTTAGTTGAAGAGAAAGGAATTGATCCAAGAAGAATACAACCTATTGGTAAAGGTGAAGCTGAGCCAGCTAAATGGACGAATGAGAAAGGTGAAGAAATTGTGTTAACTGAAAAGTATATTAACAAATTCCGTTCTTCAGATAAGGCAAAATTTGAAATGCTTCATCAAATAAATCGTAGAACTACAGCTCGAATTACAAGTCAGGAATTTGATCCTAAGACAGCTCCTGAGGCGAATCCTGAATGGATGGAGTTCAAGCCTTTGAGGTAGATTCAAAACAGCTCATATTTAGAAATTGATGAGAAGAACCATTCAAAAAATCCTCTTTTTTTTTGAAATGCAATCTTATGGTGTTTGTGAATGGTGGGCAAGAAAGCTAGGAATTAGAACAACAAAAGTGCGTTTGGGCTTTATTTATTTTTCTTTTGTAACCTTAGGATCTCCGTTATTAATTTATTTGATTATGGCCTGGTTACTTGAACATAAGCATTACTTTTCTTTTAGAACCAAGCGCAAAAGAAGTATTTGGGAGCTATGAAAATTCTAATTTCGGGTAGTAATGGTTTATTAGGTCAGAAGCTAGTCAAACAGCTTTCCAAAAACAACATTGAATACTTGGCTACTTCACAAGGAGACAACAGAAATCCAGATTGTCCTAGTAAAAACTACGAGGCTATTGATATTACTGATAAAAATCAAGTATTGAGAGTAGTTAGAGATTTCGAACCAGATTTCATTATTCACACGGCAGCCATAACGAATGTGGATTATTGCGAATTGAATGAGCAAGAATGTCATGAGGTGAATGTAATTGGAACACAAAATATATTTGATTCTGCTAAATCTACGGGCGCTCATTTTCAAATGCTTTCAACTGATTTTGTTTTTGATGGAAAGAATGGAGATTATAAAGAAACGGATTTGCCAAACCCTTTAAGCATTTATGCAGCTTCAAAAGTGAATGGTGAACAAATATTAATAAATTCTGATTATAAAAATTGGTCAATTGTTAGAACAATAATTGTATATGGTGAAGGCAGTAACCTTTCCAGGTCTAATATTGTTTTGTGGGCAAGAGATGCATTGAAAAAAGGAAGTCCGCTTAACATAATTGATGATCAATTTAGGTCACCTACATGGGCTGATGATTTGGCGTGGGGATGTATTCAAATCTGCAAGCTTAATTGCACAGGAATTTATCATCTTTCTGGCCCTGAGACCATGTCTATTTATGATTTGGTATTGCGGGTTGCAAAATTCTATAAATTGGAAACAAAGAGTATAAATAGAACCGATAGTAGTTCTTTGAATCAGCCGGCCAAAAGACCCCCAAAAACAGGATTTGATTTATCCAAAGCTAGAATAGAATTAGGATATCGACCAAAAACATTGGAAGAGAGTTTACGCCTTTTATCCTAAACCTAAAAAGACTATCTTCGAAACGAAATTAATAAACGCAATAGATTAAATTAGAATACATGAAAAAAGGATTATTTGTTTTATTGGCTATGCTCATGCCAATTCTAACTTTTGCAGGAGAAGAAAAGGGACTTGATCAGAAAATAGATGAAGCATTCAAACCTATATCCGAGTTTATTTCTGGAATTATATTTTTTGAAGTATTTGAAGGAGCTCCTTTTGTGATTATTCTACTGGTGTGCAGTGCATTATTTTTTACATTATATTTTGGTTTTCCAAACATTCGATTTTTCGGTAAAGCCATAAATGTTGTTAGAGGCAAATATGATCATGTTGACCATCAGAGCTCAGGAAATCCGGATTTGGCTGTAGATGGAGATATTAAGGATACAATAAAAGATGAGAGTAATGAAGGAGAGGTAACACATTTTCAAGCCCTAGCAACAGCGGTATCGGGAACGGTTGGAAATGGAAATATCGCAGGTGTTGCTTTGGCTATTGCGTTGGGAGGTCCAGGCGCTACATTTTGGATGGTCATTTGCGGTTTGTTAGGGATGTCATCGAAATTTGTTGAATGCACCCTGGGTGTTCAATATCGAGATATAGGAGAAGATGGAACTGTTTATGGTGGTCCGATGTATTATTTGAGTAAAGGACTTAAAGAAAAAGGTTTTGCTACCTTGGGTAAAATCACAGCAGTACTTTTTGCTGTATTTTGTATTGGAGGATCTTTTGGAGGAGGGAATGCTGCTCAAAGTAACCAGGCAACAATTGTATTAAAAGAATTAATGGGCATTAGCAGTACCGGTGCGGGAACGGTTATTGGAATTGTTTTGGCATTACTTGTTGGAATTATTATTATCGGTGGAATAAAGAGAATTGCATCGGTAACAGAAAAAGTGGTACCCTTTATGGCGGTGTTATACCTTGCGGCTTGCCTTTACATTATCCTAAGTAATTTTAGTCTAGTCGACAATGCGTTTGCATTGATCTTTCAGGAAGCATTCAATCCTCAAGCCATTGGAGTTGGAGGTGTTATTGGAGTTCTTTTAGTTGGTTTTAAAAGAGCCGCATTCTCTAATGAAGCTGGAGCTGGTTCTGCATCGATTGCTCACTCTGCTGTTAAAACAAAATACTCTGCATCGGAAGGACTCGTGGCCCTATTGGAGCCTTTTATTGATACTGTTGTGATTTGTACCATGACAGCTCTTGTGATCATCATCTATAATTTTGGAGGAGCCTTTGAATATGGTGGTGAAAGCTCTGTAATGATTGATGGGGTCGCATATGAAGGAGCAGGTATTACCTCCAAAGCATTTGGTCAGTATATTCCTTATTCCAATGTGTTTCTCACAATAGCGGTTGTCCTGTTTGCCGTATCAACTATGATTTCTTGGTCCTATTATGGATTGCAGTCATGGAAGTTTTTGTTCGGAAGAGGAAAATGGGCCGATTTAGCCTATAAGTTTTTGTTTCTAGGTTTTGTGGTGATTGGTGCGGCAGCTAGTATGGATTCAATATGGGGCTTTTCGGATGCAATGATTTTCGCCATGGTATTCCCAAACATGGTTGGTTTGTTTTTCTTGTTTCCAGTGGTTAAAAAACAGCTTGCAAGATATCTTCAGGCTATTAAATCATCACCGGAAGAGGGAAGCAAGAAATAGTAGTTTTAAAACCGAAATTTTATAAAAGAAGCATTTTATATTTCCAAGCGTAAAAGAAGAGGAATTATCGTCTTCTTTTTGTTGGGGGTATTAATATTGTTACTTCCTAGAATATTGGGTTATTTTAGTCAACCAGCAGAGGTAATAATTAATACTGAGAAGATTGAACGTTTTGAATCTAAAAGGTCAGATACGCCAAAAACACACACTAAAGGACATAAGAAATCAAAAAAGTACTTTCCTCCTAAAAGTAGATTTAATCCTAATAAATATCTCCTCAAAGATTGGATGGCGTTAGGTCTTTCCGAAAAACAGAGTCAATCTATTTTAAATTTTATTCAGCGTGGAATTTATTCCAATAGCGCTTTAAAAAAAATATATGTAATGCCTGAAGAGGTGTTTGCATTGATTAAAGACTCCACATATTATGAGGAGACATTAGTAGAGTTGATAATGAAAAAGGACTCTATCACTGAACCCATGAAGCTAGAATTAAATTCAGCAAGTAAGGAGAGCTTGATTCAATTGAATGGTGTCGGTGATTTTTATGCCAAACAGATCTTAAAGTATAAAAATGAGCTTGGGGGATTTGTATTTATTGAACAGCTCCTTGAGGTTTGGAAGATGCGATTAGAAACGTACGAAAAGATTTTGCCGAAGGTGTATATTGATATGAGTAAGGTAGAAAAAATGATGGTCAATGAATGTAGTATTGAGGTATTAAAAATGCATCCCTACTTGGATTATTATCAAGCCAATTCAATTATTAAAATGCGAATGCAAAGAGGAGGATTTAAGGAGCTTGAAGAGATATTGGATTCTAAGCTCATCAATGAAGAAGAATTTGAACGGCTGCTTCCGTATCTCAGTTTATAGCTTATAAATAATGTGTCAATGAGGTGTTATTTAAGAAGCTTTTTGACCAAAGCATTTCTCATTACCATTGTCAACGAGATGTTTAACTAAATTTATTTGGCAGATTTTCTTAAATCCTCACAAAGCTTGGTTAAATTTGCAACATGACATTGGAAGAAAAATTGAAAACTGTTATTCGCGATGTTCCTGATTTTCCAAAGCCAGGAATATTGTTTAAAGACATTTCAACCATAATGCTTGATGCCAAGCTTTCCAAAGAGACATTAGAGTACTTAAGAAATTTGTATCAGGACAAACCAATTGATGCAGTTGCAGGGATAGAAAGTAGGGGATTTCTATTTGGTTACCCATTAGCAATGGAACTTAAAGTACCTTTTATACTTATTAGAAAGAAGGGAAAGCTTCCTTACAAGAAAATCAGTCATTCTTATGATCTTGAATATGGAAGCGCTGTAATTGAGATGCATGAGGACGCTGTGAAGGAAGGTCAGAACGTTTTAATTCATGATGATCTTTTGGCTACCGGAGGTTCAGCAGATGCAGCCGCAGAGCTGATAAAAAAGTGTGGAGGAGACGTGTATGGGTTTAATTTTTTAGTAGCTCTTGATTTTTTGAATGGGGAGGAAAAAATACAAAATCATTCTTCTAATATTATTAATTTAGTGCGCTATTAATTTAGAATAAAACAATCAATAAACATGAATTTTGAGCTTAATGAAAATCAATTAATGATTTCACAAATGGTAAGAGATTTTTCTGAGAAAGAAATCCGGCCAAATTTGAATAAATGGGATAGCGAAGAAATTTTTCCAATTGAAACCATGAAAAAAATGGGAGAATTGGGATTATTAGGCATCTTCGTTCCTGAGGAGTATGGTGGCTCTGGATTTAGCTATTTCGAATACGCTACAGCCTTAATGGAATTGGGCAAAGTATGTGGAGGAATTGGCTTGAGTGTTGCAGCTCATAATTCACTATGTACGGGTCACATTCTATATCATGGAAATGAAGAACAAAAGAAAAAATATTTGCCCAAATTGGCGACTGGAGAATGGATTGGAGCGTGGGGTCTAACTGAGGCGAATACAGGTTCAGATGCAATGAGGATGGAAACAACAGCAGTTCAGGATGGAGATGATTGGGTCATCAATGGAACCAAAAACTGGATTACCCACGGATTGTCGGGCGATGTTGCAGTTGTATTAATTCGAACAGGAGAATTGTTGGACAGTAATGGAATTACCGCCTTTATTATTGAGAAGGGAACGCCTGGGTTTTCAGCAGTAAAAATAAAAGATAAATTAGGAGTTAGAGCGAGTGAGACTGCCGAGCTCATTTTTGACAATGTCCGTATTCCAAATGAAAATGTAATTGGAAATGTTGGAGAGGGTTTTAAACAAGCAATGAAGGTTCTTGATGGAGGTAGGATTTCTATTGCATCTTTAAGCTGTGGAGTAGCAAGAGGAGCATACGAAGCCTCTGTTCAATATGCAAAAGAAAGAGAGCAATTTGGAAAACCCATTGGAAAGTTTCAAGCGATTGCGTTTAAATTGGCAGATATGGCAACTGAGGTTGAAGCAGCTGAGCTATTAACTTTTCAGGCTGCTTACCTAAAGAACATGAAAAAGCCAGTCACAAAAGCGGGGGCATATGCGAAATATTACGCATCTGAAGTCTCTGTTAAATGTGGTAACGAAGCCGTTCAAATTATGGGAGGTTATGGTTATACCAAAGAGTATCCCGCAGAGAAGTTTTTACGAGACTCTAAGCTGATGACTATAGGTGAGGGGACATCTGAGATTCAGAAAATTGTAATTTCAAGAGAAATTTTGAAATAATTTGTTGGAACATTTATAAAATAGCTTATCTTTGCAGTCCGATATAAATTAAAATATCTGTTTATTATGTTAATTATACCAATAAAAGAAGGCGAAAACATCGAAAGAGCTTTAAAAAAGTACAAGAAGAAATTCGAAAAAACTAAAGTGATGTTGCAGTTAAGAGAAAGAAAACAATTTGAAAAGCCTTCAATAACAAGAAGACAAGAAGTAATTCGCGCTTCTTACAAGCAAAGAATGCAATCATTGGAAGGGTAACCTTCTTTGAAAATATACGTTACATAAAGGAGTCATTAGACTCCTTTTTTTATGTTTGATAAATTCATTTCATATCTTCAATTTGAAAAGCGGTATTCCCAGCACACTGTGCTGGCCTATCGACAAGACCTTAACGCCTTTATAGAATTTGCAGAAGTAAAAAGAATATCAGAGTTTACCGATTTGTCATCTGCATTTATTAGATCCTGGATTGTTTATTTGATAGAAGGGGGGATGAAAAACAAATCTGTTAACCGTAAGCTTGCATCACTTCGAACCTTTTACAAATGGATGCGCAAGGAAGGAATGATAAACCATTCACCTATGACAAAAGTACAAGGGCCTAAAAATGAAAAACATTTACCCATTTTTGCAAAAGAATCTGAGCTTGCACAACCGAAAATGGAAGACCTATTCACAAATGATTTTAGCGGAAAAAGAGATGCTATAATGCTAGAGCTGTTTTATCAAACAGGAATCCGATTGAGTGAATTAATTGGTTTGACGCTTCAAGATATTCAAGGAAATCAAATCAAGGTATTGGGGAAAAGAAATAAAGAAAGAATAATTCCAATATCTAATGATTTTGTTCAGCAAATCGAGGAATACATAGTTATTCGAAGAGAGTTGTTGCCTAAACATGAATTCCTTCTTGTACTTGATAGTGGGAAGAAACTATATCCAACCTTTGCTTATAGAAAAATAAATTATTATCTTGGAAAGGTAACGAGTTTAGATAAGAAGAGTCCACATATTTTACGACACACTTTTGCAACGCATATGCTAAACAGAGGTACAGGTTTGGAAACCCTTAAAGATTTATTAGGTCACGCAAGCCTTTCAGCCACTCAGGTGTATACGCACAACTCGTTCGCGCAGTTAAATTCAATTTATTCACAAGCTCACCCGCGTGGGCATAAAACCAGTTAAATATGGATACTCAAATGCACGCCATTCATTTCAAAGCAGATCAAAAATTATTGTCATTTATTCAAGAAAGACTTAATAAGTTAGAACAATTTAATGACCAGATAGTGTCTGCTGAAGTTTATTTAAGACTTGATAAAGACCGTGAGAAAGAGAACAAAATAACTGAAATTAAAATACACATACCTGGTAAAGAAATGTTCGCAAAGAAACAATGTAAAAGTTTCGAAGAAGCCACTAATGTTGCTGTAGAAGCACTACGAAGACAAATCATGAAGGATAAAACGCGTTAGTTTACATACCTTAATATCTCTCGATTATTTTGATTAAACAATGGTTTTTAGGAATGAGCTTATTGTTTGTTTTGCCTATGGGTTTAGCCCAAGACCTGACAAGCAACGAGCAGGAATTATATGATTTGATCATGGCGTATCGAAAAAGTAAAAAGCTTTCGATGATACCTCTTTCACCATCCTTAACTATTGTTGCTCAAACCCACAGTAAAGATCTTTCTGTAAACCGTCCAGATAAAGGAGATTGTAATGCGCACAGCTGGTCAAAAAATGGGAAATGGACATCATGTTGCTATACCTCGGACCATGCCAAAGCTAGCTGTATGTGGGATAAACCAAAGGAACTTAGTAAGTATCAGTATCCCGGATATGAAATATCCTGTGTGGGTACAGGTGAATTGAGCCCTGAGGAAGCCCTCAAAACTTGGAAAGCAAGCAAAGCTCATAATAATGTCATTATCAATGGAGATATTTGG
>Ga0206679_10002650_pt1 | contig 14077 bp, 13 predicted proteins | sample M110012015metaG_FD_155464 | JGI IMG/M metagenome (GOLD analysis project Ga0206679, IMG submission 155464) | Ammonia-oxidizing marine archaeal communities from Monterey Bay, California, United States - M1 100m 12015 | ecosystem: Environmental > Aquatic > Marine > Intertidal zone | place: USA... | reverse complement strand
TTCCTACCTATTTTATTAATGATAAATATATTATCCAAGGAGGACAGGAACCTGAAACATTTGTATCATTCTTAAGAAAAATAATCCAAAAAGAAAATGCAGCTAATCAATAGCGAAAAGCTTTCGCATGCAAAAGTAGAAAAGGAATCCTTCCCTTTTTTTCACGTTGACAACATATTCTTAGATCATATTAATACTGAACAAATTATCAACGACTTTCCTGATATTTCTGACGGAGGTAGTTTTCACCTTACATCCATTCGCTCGGGAGATTCTATTAATCAATTAATTGAAGAATTAGAAAGCAAAGAATTCAAAAAAATTTTAGAAAATAAATTTAGCGTAAATTTAGATGAAACAAAAGTGGTCACCACTTTGAGGGGCTATTCTCGTAAGAAGGATGGAAAAATACATACTGACTCTAAAACGAAGATCTTAACCGTTCTGCTCTACTTAAATAAAAATTGGTCTGACGATAAAGGTAACTTAAGATTATTAAAAGGAAACAGCAACTTAGAAGATTATATTAAAGAAATTCCTTGTACATTCGGTAGTTTAGTTGCGTTTAAGGTAACTGATAAATGTTGGCATGGCTTTAAATCGTATGAAGGTAAAAGGCTATCTGTACAACTAAACTATATTTATCCAGATGCAATTACATCCCATAACTTGAGACATAAGATAAGCTCAGGTTTAAAAGCCTTCTTCAAAAATAAATAGGATAGAAACCTGAGAGTTCTAATTATTAAATTAACTTCAATGGGCGATCTTATGCACGCCCTTCCCGCTCTTACAGAAGCGAAAGAACACGTGGAAAATATTAGTTTTGATTGGGTGGTAGATACAAACTTCTCGTCTGTTCCTTCCTGGCATCCTTTGGTTAATAAAATCATAACCACAGACCATAGAAATTGGAAAAAACAACTATTTTCAACAAACTCTAGAAATTCATTAAGGGAAGTAATAAATGCAATAGATGGAAGTGACTACGATTTAGTTGTCGATATGCAAAACAACCTTAAAAGCGCTTTTATATCGTATTTAAGTAAACATGATGTTGTAGGTATGGATGCTAAAAGCGCAAGAGAATACCCAGCACATCTAGCTTACTCTAAAAAGGTTTATGTTAATAAATATTTACATGCAATTGAGAGGCAAAAAAAACTTCTTGGTGAAGCTATTGGCTACAACTATAGGGCAGATGATATAAATTATGGCGCTTCCCATAAGAGCTTTATCAAACCTAATATAGATCTCCCTGGTAATTATGTTGTTCTAGTTCAAAATGCAAGTTGGGTTACGAAACAATGGTCAGTTAACAAGTGGCAAGATTTAGTTAAGTACCTTGAAGGTCAAAATATAGAAATGATTCTGCCTTCTGGAAATCTAGAAGAACTAAAAAGAGCAAAAGAAATTTGTTCTACTTCAAGTAAGGCTCGAGCAATAGATCTAATGTCTTTAAATGAAGTAGCCTATATTATTAAGAATGCAGATTTTTGTGTTTGTTCAGATACAGGTTTAGCTCATCTATCTGCTTTAACTGGAACACCCTCTATAACTCTTTATGGTCCCACACAAACATCTCTGATAGGTACAACTGGAATCAACCAAAAGCACCTAATTGGTAATAACGAAGATATAAACCAAATAACGGTTTCAGATGTTATAAATGAAATGGGTAAAAAATACCTTTCTTAGGGTACTAAAATTCTTCTCTCGCTTTGCCGAGGCTTCATTAAACAGCTAGTCACAAGACTTAAATTCACCAAATGTACTTATCTTCTTTTAAAAACTTTAAAACTTCTTGATACTTAGAGCTCATTTGAAGAATGGCCTCTATTTGTTTAATCCTTACTTCCCAAGTTGCTCTCATGTGTTTCTCAAGATTTTTTGAAGGGAAATATTTTTTAATCCTCCTGTCTTGACCAAATTTTACATAGAAGAAATGTTTTTCAACAAGCACTTTTATGTATCTTTCAATAGATTTGTCACTCAAGGTAGTTTGACTTTTTAGGTCAGAAGAAACGAAATATCCTTTTTTTCTAAATGAGATTTCAGCGATTACAAATAAAACTGTGTACCTTTGATCAAATAGATATATCTCGGGTATGCCTAATTTCTTAACGTTTTCATCAAGCAATATACGAGCTTCTGCAACGGTTTTAATATTTTGCAAATATTCATCATATATTGTCTTCATATATTATCGACACAGGTAGAGGTAAAAATTTAACCGAAATTATACACTTTTATTTACCCTGTAAAGATAATAATGATTCTTATTTACTCCTACATTCTCAATTGAATTTTTTACTTTTTATTTTGATAAAATTAACTTTAAGAGGTAAATATGGAAAATATTGAATTAAATTCATCTAAAGCAACAGATATCCTAAATACGATTATGGAATATGAGTTGGCTGGTGTTGTTAGATATACGCACTATTCTTTAATGGTTGCTGGTCCCCATCGACTTCCTATTGTCCAGTTTTTAAAGGATCAAGCTAATGAGTCGCTTCTTCATGCTCAACAAGCAGGAGAACTATTAACAGGACTTGATGGCCATCCTAGTCAAAAAATAGCGGAGATTATCGAGACAAACAACCATTCAATTAAAGACATTCTTCAAGAGAGTTTAGCGCACGAAATGCATGCCTTAAGCCTGTACAAAGATCTATTAAAAGAAGTTGAAGGCTCATCAATTTACTTAGAAGAATACGCCAGAGGTTTAATCGGCCAAGAAGAACAGCATCAGTTAGAACTGAAGAAAATGCTTAAAGACTTTAGTTGATTGGTGCATTCATTGATACATTGGCTTTTCTGAATCTAAGCCTTATGGACTCAAAGATAGAAATGGATTAACGCTCACACTCTTTGGTTATGCCATAGGTGGACACAATATCCTTGAGTTACGAGATAAGGCTCGTGAGTTAAGCGAAGTAATGGGATATGTGGATCTTGAGATTGGCCAGGCTCTAGGGATCCTAAAGCAAAGTAACTTAATACCTACGAAGCATTAACCTACATTTAATTTGTTTCAATGAGTTCTCCGTCGATATATCTTTCAGTTTTAATTATATCCCCTTCATTATCAAAATATGTCCAAATTCCATCTCTTTCATTATTTTTGAAATTTGTTTCTGTTTCTAAATTCCCTTCAGGATTGTAGTAATTCCAAACACCTTCATAACTACCTTTAACTAGTTGTCCTTCGTAACGTAAGATTCCGTTGTCATAGTATCCAATACATGGCCCAGTCCAAAGGGGTTTAAAGCGTTCGATAAGCTTAATATCTCTTGTACAAGGATCTAAGCTTTCATAAAAAAAGTGTTCAAATATTATTCCTATAAAGGCAGGAACGTAAAAAAGCCCCGCTATAATGGCTAAACCAATAATTATTCTTCGTAAGTATTTCAACACAAATTTATCATAGCTTGTGCCGTTAGCGACAGTAAAGAAAAAGCCGACTGTCTAAAAAAGTCACATTGACGATGTTCTTATACAATAATACTATTGTTAATGAGAATATTCTCAATACATAATTTAATTAATATTAGGAGGAAATTATGACTGAAATGGATTTATGGAATTATGCACAGACAGCTAATAGCACTGGTGCACTTTATGGAATAGGTCTGGCTATATTTATTGGCCTAGGGTTTTGGATATCTGGGGCTATGTATAACAGTACAGATAAAAACATCATAGGTAAAATTACAGCAAGTGTTTTTGTTCTTACAGTTGCTACTTTCTATTTATTTAATAACGCTCTAGTTGAATGGAATATCAATCAAGTTGCTGCGGGTTTAGCTTTTCTTAAAGAAACTACTGAAGGGATATCTCCAGGAGGCCAAGTAATAATTGATGCAAATGATCCAGGTGCGCCTTTCTCATTGATGCCTAATGCAGTTGCTGGATTGTTCATAGCTTCAGTTTTGGTAATGCAGTTATCTGGAATTTGGATGACTAAGAAAAGTTAACTTTTCTTGCAAAAAAAGGGGGCATTAGCCTCCTTTTTTTATATACAATTCATCTATTAATCGTAGCTTGTGCCGTTACCGACAGTAAAGAAAAACTCGACTGTCTAAAAAAAGAAAGCGACTCGAAATCACCCTCGGTATGTTTCAGTAGAAAGAACCTAGAATTTTCTAATTCGGGTCAAATTCGGGTCAAAACACAAAAAAAGGGTTCATTTAGAACCCTCGTATTAAGCTGAAAGTGGCGGATAGTGAGGGATTCGAACCCCCGAAGGGTTTGACCCCTTGCCGGTTTTCAAGACCGGTGCATTCAACCAGACTCTGCCAACTATCCTTTGTTAAGTCCTAATTTCGAGCATTGTACTATAAAGACTTATTAATTATAAAATTGATTATTTTCCAGAAAAATTAGGTTCTCTTCTCTCTAAAGAAGAGGCTATACCTTCTTTGAAATCTTCAGTCTTCTGTAATCTAATTTGTTCTGATAACTCCCAAGCTACGACTTTTTCTACTTGATCTGCAAGATCTCCTTTTACGGTAGATCTAATTGATTCAACTGCCATAGGTGCAGAGCTTGCGATTTCAGATGCAAACTTTATTGATTCATCCAATAAAGTCTCCTTAGAAGTAATCTTATCTACCAGCCCCATCTCTAAAGCCTCTTCTCCTTTAACTCTCCTAGCTGTATAGAGCATATCAGCTGAATGTTGTATACCTACTACTCTTGGTAGAGTTACAGAACTACCGAAACCTTGATGAAATCCAAGCTTAGCAAAATTCGCACTGAATTTAGCCTCAGGGCAAGCGATTCTAAAATCGGCAGATAAAGCAAGTCCTAACCCTCCCCCTACGGCAGCACCTTGAACAACCGCTATTACAGGTTTATTGGTCCTAAACAATCTAATTGCTTGATCATACAGTTTTGAATAAGGGTGAGATTTATCATGCATGTCTTTATCTTCTCCAAAATTAGCGCCGGCACAAAAATTCTTACCTTCAGAGCATAATAAAATTACCCTGCACTCATCAATGCTGTCTAATTCTTCATATGCATCTGCTATTTGTTGGATTAAAAATGAATCAAAGAAGTTATTTGGGGGTCTTTGAATCGTTATTTTTGCTATGTAATCCTTAACTTCGATGGAAACATCATCATACTCTTTCAATATTAACTCCCTACGCTTGAAAAGAATGACAATAAATCAGCTTTACTGCCATTCACTTTTATAGAACCTGTGACCAAAGAAATCGGCAAACTTTTTAAACCTGTAAGCACAGCCTTCATATCCTCTTCTGTGGCCATGACCTGTACACTGGAACCTACCACTTCAAAGGGTTGTATTTCTAGAACTCCTTTTCGTAGGAATAATGAAAATTTCTTTCCCGAATCAGTGAAGTTAAATAGAAGATGTATATTTTTTTCAATTGATTTTTCAGGCACGACACTTACTTTTAAACTTTCTAGCATAGCTTCAATGGGGTACTTTTTTACTACTTCTAAAGTAGGAGCTAATAAGTCATTAGGTTGATAATTATCATCTAGTAAAGCTGCGCTACTTAAATAGTAGTACCTAGAATTTGGGTTACTTTCTCTCTCCCCTAAAACTTTTAAGCAAGACATTCTCAAAACAGTGCTTTCTTTGTTCTTTGGTTTACTTAAAAGTAAATAATCCGTAAGTTGCAAGGCCCATTGGTATTCCTCATTCTTAAAAGATTCCTCCGCTAAACTGAATAAGCTATCCCATCCCCCTGCAAGATTAATAAGGTTATTCGCTTCTTCTATACGCGGTAAAGGTTTTAAAGTAGAAGGATTACCATCAAACCAGCCTAAATAACCTGAAAAAACATTTCTTGCAGACCACTCTGGGGAACCGTAAAACTCTTTTAAAAATGGAGAATCTCCTAAGTGCTTAGGCAAAGAAATAGTTTCAGCTATCTCATCGGGACCCATTCCTTTATTCATCATCCTGATAGTTTGGTCATGAATATATTGAATACCATCTCTATAGGTAGTTAATTTATGATAGATTTCTTCCTTTCCTGAAATAGGTCTTGTGTGACTAGGAATAAGGTGTTCAGGTTCAAGGTATCTCATCATGTCTAAACTATTTACCCAACCTGCTAAATCTCTATAGGGCGTTCCTCTAATCGTATAAAGATTAGGAAAAGTCTTATAGAAGTTATCTCCAGGAAATAAAGCTTTTTTATCTGGGAGCCAAACAAACAACTGATCGTTTGTTTCTCCAGGAGCATGGTATAAAACTATCTTTACACCTGAAACTTCAAATTCTAATTTATCTTCAAAAACTTTTGTCGGGTAAAGTAAACCAGGCGTTCTTCCATCTTTTCCGATCTCCAAGAACGGTCCAATGCCATTATTTTCTACATGTTCATTAGGTAGGACATTTCCAAACATCTTGCCAGACCTTGAAGATATTATTGGTCTTAATATGCCAATAACTCTTGAAATGTATTTTTCGGTAGATGAATGAGCGTATATTTCAGGGTCTGATTCTTCAGCAAAAACTGAAGCTCCATAAACATGATCAGCATGATTGTGGGTGTAAATAATTGCAGAAACAGGATTAGGATTAATGGATTGAAAAATTTCTTTAACTTCTCGTGCTGTTTCTATGGTGCCAGTGGTGTCTATAATTATATTTGAATCTTCACCTTCAACCATCATTGCGTTTGCCAAAGCAAAGCCAATTGCCATATGCACACCTTCAGTAACTTCTATGACTTCTTTGTTGAATTCGGCAGTATGTTCTTTTAAATCTTCTGGGGTAGAAGGAAGAGAAGCTTCTATTTCTATTTCTTCGCTGCAACTAATTAATAATGACAAGAATAGTAAATAGAGATAATTTTTCATTACTTAAATTATATCAAGTTTGCAACGCTTTCATCCATCTTCTAGATTTATAACGAATAGCCAATAACACTCCTTTAATAAAATAATCAGCTATTAAGGTTGCGTAAATCCATTCAATAGACAAACCTAGATTGTAAAATAGGAAGGCTAAAGGAACTCTGATCAAAACTAGACCTATGAGAGTAATTATCAACGGAGATTTTGTATCCCCCGCTCCCCTTACAGCACCTCCAATAGAAAATTCTATTGCCATAAAAGGTTGCATAATTCCAAGTATCCAAACAAAAACAACTGCTTTATTTACAACGTCCACATCGTTGATAAAGAAAGTTGCTAATTCTCTAGAAAACAAAGCCAGTATTAAACCTAAACTTCCCATAGAAAGTATAGTCATTGTTGCCGCTCTAAAACCAGAGTCGTAAGCTTTATCTGGGTTCGAAGCTCCTAAATATTGACCTGTTAGAGTTGCGCCTGCTATAGCAAAACCATTACCTACGGTAAAAGACAGCATTAACACGTTAACACCTATGTTGTAAGCGGCTACTGCGTCCGTTCCGTATAAGGCCACTATCCAGAAAAAAGAAAGCATTCCGAATTGAAATATGAATGACTCCATGCCGGCAGGATAACTAATTGTAATTAGTTGTTTTAATCTATCAGAAGTCATAGATCCAGCTTTGCCGATACCCACAGCTAATTTCTTCCCAAACCATAAGGCTAAAACTAACAAGGAATTAAAGGTAAATGCCAATCCTCCTGCTAATGCAGCTCCGACAACACCCATTTCTGGTAAGCCAAACCTTCCTTCTACAAGCCCTATTAAGAGAAAAATATTAATTACGTTAGTTATAAATCCAATATATAAAGGTGTCCTAGCATCGCCTGCAGCCCTTTGTGCTGTTCCTAAAACCATAGAGATAGCGAAAACAGGTGTAAATGAAACTAATATTGTTGTGTATGTTACAGAAAGTTCCTGAGAGGTTTCGTTTAGTCCAAATAGACCTATGATTGAATCAGCACCTATCCACAGCATAATGGCAGTTACGAAAGAGATCGCTAGACATAATCCTAAAGAAGCTCTTGTCACTTGAGCGGCTTCTACAGGATTGCCTGAACCTACTGCTCTTGCTACCAAAGCGGTTGTTCCAGCCATAATAGCCATTAATAAAGCCTGAAAAACCCAAAATATCCTCTGTCCGGTTCCTACCGCAGCAACAGCTTCTGCTCCTAAGGAACCGACTGCTTTGATAGCCACAAGCCCTACAGAAGCAAAAAGTAAATTACTAAGAATAGACGGCCATGCCAAACCCCATACACTGAGAGATTCAGGATGAGTTATTTCGGCAGACTCTTCTATGGTCTGATTTTTATCTACTTCCGTGGACATAAGAAAGGCTGTTATAGTATCACATTACTTATTTCATCTTATGGCTAAGCTCTACTTCAATTACTCTTCTATGAATGCAGGAAAATCAACAATGCTTTTACAGGCAAATCATAATTATCAAGAAAGAGGAATGAGCACAATTATCTACACGTCCAGTGTAGATGATCGTTACGGAAAAAAAGAAATAGTATCAAGGATAGGTCTTAAAGCAGAATCAAATATCTTTTCAGATAGTACAAATATTTATGAGGAAATCATAAACTTTAATAAAAGTAATAGAGTTGACTGTGTTTTGATAGACGAGGCTCAGTTCCTCAATAAAAATCAAGTGGCTCAACTAGGTCAAATAGTTGATACCTTAGACATACCTGTCCTTACGTTCGGAATAAGAACAGATTTTAAAGGGAATTTATTTGAAGGTAGTGAATATTTATTAGCTTGGGCAGATAATTTAAAAGAAATTAAGACAGTTTGCCATTGTGGCAGGAAGGCCACTATGGTTTTAAGGTTAGATAAGAATGGAAATGTTATTGACGAAGGTGATCAAATAGAAGTGGGTGGAAATGAGAAATACGTATCCATATGTAGGAAACATTTCTATGAAAAAAATATAGGTAAATCTATATAATGCCTACAATAAATCCTGTCATACACGAAGCCAAAAGAGCAGCCCAAAGAGCTTTACCGGTGACTGATATTAGGTCATCCCTTCTTTCGGGAACCATTGCACTCATTCCACTTAAAAGAATTCCGACACTGCTAAAGTTAGCAAAACCGCAAAGAGCGTATAGCATAATGAGTCTACTTTTTTCTGATAAATTGTAAGTTTCAGAATCAGACAGGTATAAATAAGCTACGAATTCGTTAAGAGCTGTCTTAACGCCTAATAATTGACCTGCCATTAAAGACTCTTCCCAAGGGATTCCCATAAACCAAGCCAAAGGAGCAAAAATAAATCCCAATATCCTTTCAATTGTTATGGCTGAACCGTTAACTTCAGGGAATATCCCTAAAATAGAATTCACTAAAAATACCAGTGCCATAACAACAATTAACATTGCGATAACGCTTAAAAATATTTCTAGACCATTTTTAGTTCCTTGAGTTAAAGCATCCACTGTACTTGTGTACATTTTCGAAGAGTCTCCTTCTGGAAAGTCTGTTTTAACTTCGCTCGGAATCATCATATTTGCAAACATAATCCCAGCGGGTACAGATATCAAAGATGCTGTGAGGAAATGACCTATCAACCCAGGTCCATATATAGGAGTTAACATGGTCGTATAGATAACCATGACTGAACCAGCGATGGTTGACATACCTACAGTCATTAATATCAAGAGTTCATGCCTTGTCATTGAAGACAAATATGGTCTTACCAATAGAGGGGCTTCAACTTGGCCCAGGAATACATTTGCTGTTGCGCCTAAACCTATTGGACCGCCTACATTAAGTGGTTTCTTAAACAACACTGAGAGTGCATTAACAATGATAGGAATTACTCTCCAATGCCATAGTAATGCTGAAATCGCAGACATTAAGATAATTAAAGTAAGGCCGCCAAATGCAAATATAAAAGTCCCTCCTGGATTAGTAATATCAAAAGGAGCGTTCGGTGCTCCATCAGCTAAATAACCAAAAACAAAACCTGTTCCATAGTCATTTGCTGCCTTCAATACCATTACTCCGTCTGACAGGTATTCAAAAAAAGAACCTACTAAATCCACTTTTAACAATAAAAGAGCTAATATCAATTGAATTAAAACTCCACTAACAACATATTTAAGCTTGATGGCTTTTATGTTCTCACTAAACATTGCTCCTAAAAAGAGAAGAGCAAAGAAACCTATCGTTGGCTGTAGATAATCCATCATTGAATAAGCTTAATCTCTTTCAGTCTCTGTTGTAAATATTTCTCAGCCAATATATTTTGTGGGTATAGATTGGGATTATTTTTATTATAACAATTAGTTAATGTTTCAATAAGCCAATCAGGATTTGGATGAACGAAAAAAGGTATCGAATACCTAGATGAACTATATTCAGATTCTGTTGCTCTTACTCTATGAGTTGTAGAAACTAAATAATTGTTTGTGAGTCTTTGCATCATATCGCCAATATTGCAGACGATAACATCACTTTCAACCTTAACATCTATCCATTCATTTGATTTTGTTAATATCTCTAATCCTTTCTGATGACCTCCGACTAAAAGAGTAATTAAATTAATGTCTTCATGAGCTCCAGCTCTTTCTCCTAAGTCCCCATCAACAACAGGAGGATAATGTATAGGCCTCATAATACTGTTTCCTTCATTCACAGCCGAAGAAAAGAAATCTTTTTCGAGTTTTAAAAAGTGCCCAATAGAATCTAGTATTTCTTTACCAAGAGCATCAAATTGATTAAACAATTCTGTAGTCTTTTCTTCAAAGGATGGTATCTCTGACACCCTAAAATTTTCATGCATCCATTCTCTATAAGGATGATTTCTTGGTATCTCTCTACCTACATGCCAAAATTCTTTAAGATCAGCAAGACTGCCTCCTTTAGGGGTCTCAATCTTAAATGGAGTATATCCTCTAGCACCACCTATATCTGGTTTATGATATTGCAATTTTGTTTCCTTAGAAAGACTAAAAAAAGTTTGAAAGATTAGTAGCACTTCTTCAACTAGTACAGTATCTATTCCATGATCTTTAATTCCACAAAAGCCAAATTCACTAAAATTTCTTTCTAGCTCTTTAGAGAACCCAGGAAGATCAGATTGTTTGTCATTTAATGATAATATTGAGAATGGATTAGACAAATTTACCTCAAAAATAATTTAGTATTTAATAACTTTAAGTTAAATTATAAACCATATGACTAAACTTTACGGATTTGGTAACGCTCTTATTGATATTGAGATATCAATAAAAGAAGAAGACCTAAAATCTATCGATATACCCAAAGGATCTATGAAAGATATTTCTCATGAAGAAATGACCAACCTTTTATCTGGCTTTAGTTCTAGTATAAATAGTAGATTACCTGGAGGATCTATAGCTAACGCGCTTTATGCAGCAAATCAATTTGGCGCAATTATTCATTTTAGTTGTTCGGTTGGGAATGATGATTATGGAGAATACTTTGTAGATAGCTTTATGGATAATGAGAATCTCATAACTTATAAGATGTCTGATAAACCTACAGGAATTTGTTTAATCTTTGTAACTCCCGATGGAGAAAGAACCATGGCATCAAATTTAGGAGCTAATGAAGACCTAAGCCCCGAAGCGTTGAATATTGAAAAAGTTGAATCGTCAGATTTTCTTATATTTGATAACTTCTCCCTAACAACAACTTTAGCCAATAGCACTGTTGTCTCTGCCCTTAATAACAAAAATAAATCTACAAAAATATGTTTTGGATTATCTGATGTTAATTTAATAGATAGAAATATTGAGCGTTTAGAATGGCTCTCTCAAAATAAAATTGAATACGTTTTTGGTAACGAAAAAGAAGTGGAACGCTTAAAAGAAGTTTTAGAATTTTATGCAGAAAATTTTGTTAAAACATTAGACAGTCGAGGTGCGATGCATAATGATCACATGATGCCTGCACCGAAGTTAGCTAGTGTAGCTAATACTAATGGTGCTGGAGATGCCTTAATGGGAGCTTTCTTAGCTTTAAAAGAAAAAGAAGGAGTAGAGAAGGCTTTGATGAAGGCAGTAGCTTACGCAACCAGAGTATGCAGTGTTAATGGCCCGAGGCTTACATAAAAAAAGCGCCACTCAATGGCGGCGCTTTTTCTAAGTAGTAGAATTAGAACTCGTATTTAAATCCAAGATTCCACTGATAAGATGATTGACCATCTTTATTGTAAACAAACAATGAATCATCAGGATCAACACCTACGATGTTGTATCTACCTTGTGAATCGTAAGGATTATCTTCATCAAGAATAATCTGCTTACTTCTATTGCCGTATTGTTTCATAATTCCTTTATCATCATCTATTAGATTAAGAAGATTAGTAATGTCTAGGTAAAGGATAACTTTTCCAATTCCTGTATCAATATCTTGAGTAATTCTCAAATCTAAAGTAGAAGTCCAAGGACTATTAAAAGCGTTTCTAGGGGCTATTTGACCTCTAAAAGATGCTAGTCCAGTACTGTTAACATGCGCCATAACGGCACTCGCTACAGCAGCACTTGAAAAGACTACATTAGGGTCATCAGCTCCAGAAGGGATATAAGCAGCATCGTATCCACCATCACCTTTGCTGTTTGCAAATGCATCATCGTATCCATCAAAGGTAACACTGTAAGGCTCTCCTGATTTTCTTACATAAACAAGCGAGAATCTTGTGTCATTTTGACCGAATAACTGGGTTGTGTAGTCTAAACTTGAAATGAACTTGTGTTCCGCCATGAAGTTAGATCTTGCAGCATCGATATTTTCACCATCCGCTCTTACCGACCTAGAATATGAACTTTCACTTTGTGCGCTGGTTAACTCAAAGATATCTGTGGCTCTCATCTTTGTGTAACCTGCATACCATTTAACTTCTCCAAATTCCTTGAAAGTAGAAATAGTCCATGCTTCAGTGGTTCCTTTATCGGTATTAGTTAGGTTGTAATCTCCTCTACCACCATATACACCTCTTCCGTCTGCTAGTGTAGTTTTCTTGTAATAACCTAAGTCTCTAAAGAACACAGCTTGTTTAACTTGATCAAGGTTGTATTCTAAAGTTACGTCCCATCCTCCCTGTGTGATCATATCTAAAGCTAAACTCGTTCTCCAGGAAGAAGGCGCTTCGAAATTAGGATCAGTACTTTGCGCAACTCCGTAAGGATTGTCTCCTGCAGGAACAACATATTTAGAAGGTGCTGTTAACCAGAAAGCAGTTGGGTCGCTTCCAACAGGCATATAACCAGGGAAGTTACTTGCGGTCTCATCAAAAGAGAACCAGCCTCTATAGTCTGCAGTTGCACCTGTTCTTGAGTAACCATTTCCATACCATACTCGAGGGATTCTGCCCATGAATAGACCTCTTCCACCTCTTACTGTGGCTGCAACGACTTTATCACTATCTCCAAACAACGATTCTGATACATCCATGTTAAATGAGAATCTTGGTTGTAAGACATCAAAATCAAACTTAGAAGCATTAGAGAATCCATAGTGCTCAACAAAATTTACATTAGTTGCAGGAGCAATTGGAGTTAATACAGAGTCATATCTTATTCCGTATTGAACAGTTAGATCGCTGTTAACGAACCATCTATCTTGAATATACATAGAAGTTTTTTCTACTTCAAAATCTGCCGCAACACTTTGGACATTGGTATGACCAGCATAAGGTTCATGTATCCTTAAACGACTCCACTTACCTATTTTATAGTCATCAAAACTGTTAAAACGCACTTCGGCGTTGTACCTAGCAATAAATAAGTTTACTACATCAGAATCATCTCTTTCATACCCAAAGGTATAAACGTGATCATCCATAGCGTAATCAGCTTTGAACGTTAAGAATTCACTCTCTACGTTAATTAAATTAGCTCCTCTATATCTGTCACCTCCAAGGAACACTGTATCGCTATCATAAGAATCTGGATCACTTACTCTAATAGCCATTTCTGGGAAGAAATCATCTCCATAAGAAGCATCATCTTCTTCCATTTCATATGAAGTGTATTTAAATTTAGTTGATAATCTGTCTGACCAATCACTGTATAAAGTAAAAGAAGCTCTATCGATTTCAGGTGGCTTGTAATACCAGTTATTACTAAATACCACTCTAGACCAATTATTGTATCTCTGAGGAGTTAAATCTTCAGAGTGAGAAACATTCAG
>Ga0206679_10002649_pt1 | contig 14078 bp, 11 predicted proteins | sample M110012015metaG_FD_155464 | JGI IMG/M metagenome (GOLD analysis project Ga0206679, IMG submission 155464) | Ammonia-oxidizing marine archaeal communities from Monterey Bay, California, United States - M1 100m 12015 | ecosystem: Environmental > Aquatic > Marine > Intertidal zone | place: USA... | reverse complement strand
GTCCTGTCCCAAAAGACCAGTCTCGGGGTCCTGCTCATTACGCATCCACTTGATGCCCTTGGTGACCACGTCCTTGTAGAGTCCTTCGCGCAGGGTGTGTCCGTCACCAAGGAATGCCAAGAGGGCAAGGCCGGTGATTCCCGTGTCCTGGATGTGAGAGCCAGCACCTTCGTTGCAGTCCGTGCCGCCGCTGACGTTGTTGATCCAGTACTCGTCCACGTCCCAGGAACCATCCGGAGCTTGATGGTTCTTAAGCCATTCAAGACCGTCGGCTAGGGCCTGGGCAGTACCGCCGCCACCAGCGCGCAAGTTGCGGCGACCGCCAAAGCGTCCGCCATACTTACCGCCGGCGCCGCCGCCGACACCGATCACGTTGTTGAAGTTCTTCTGATCGAAGGGCGAGTTGGACATCATGTCCGGGTCGCCGTCGGTCATCTCGAAGTCCTGGTCAACGTCCACTTCGTTGTGGTCCGAGACCTCGTAGTCCTGGATGATCGGCTCTTCCGGGGTTTCGATCTCTTCGATCTCCTCGGGCTCCTCTTCGGGGGGATCTTCGACCACCTCTTCGGGGGCTTGGGCCGTGCTGGCTTCGATGACCACCTCGTCCGGGGGGAAGAACAGGTTCCAGGGAATGGCCGCGATCAGCATGATCACCACGATGTGGGCGGCTGCCGAAATGGCCAACCAGGGCGCTCGGTTCATCCACTCGTAGAGGACGTCGTTGAAGGAATCCTCGTGCTCCCAAGGCTTGGGGAGGGTCGTTTCAATCTGAATGTCTTGGTAGCGCGCTTCGCTCATGGCTCGTTCTGGCTCTTGGGTGCTTTGTGGACCTTTCGGGGCTCCATAGAACCCCTGGGGGGACTTTTGAGGCCTCGTCCTGCACCCAACGGAGGGGGATGTGGACGGTTCATCATTCTATCCCCAGAAAGGGGTCAGTCACCGCCTTGGGGCCCAGAGCCGGGGAATTCTCTCCAAAGTTCTGATCAGCGGCCCTGAATTTCGCGCTGGGCGAGGAACAAGCGTAGGTCTGTGGGGTGCAGGTGGCTTTTTTGCACCAAATGCAGCCTGGCGCGGGTCATGCGGCGCTTATCCAATTCGTCGAGCAAGTGCTCCCGCAAGGCCGCCTGGACGGTGAGGTCGTCGAAAGGCTTGGGTGGCGTGGCCGGCAGGCGCTTGGTCAGGGCGTAGAGCACCACCGCCCATTGGCCGTCAGTGGGCTGGTAGGGCAGGGGGAGTGATACATCGCCGGCCTTTGCATCGCGGGCGAACTCAAACAGGAGGTCGGTCTGGTGAAACTCTCGGGACATGCCCAGGATTTCCCCCAGGGTGCGCTGCACCGGGTCACTCTGGCCCCGGTTTGCATCCCACGCTGAGGCTTGGGCTTCAAAGGTGGCTTCGTCCTCGATGATTTGGATCCGCAATTGTTGGGCGAGGAGTTTGGTCTTCTCGAGGCCTGCCTTCTCATCGAGGCCAGCGGCGTGCTGTTCGATGGGCAAGATGATCCGCCCCATGACGAGTGTTTCGGCGGAGCCCCCGAGGACGGCGAGCTTGGCCGGATCACGGGATTCTGCGAAAGCCTCGTAGGTACTGAACAGGTAGCCGGGCCGAATGTACCGATCCACGCTTACCCTCCCCGTAGGCCCGGGCTGCTTGCCCAGGGAAGAGTCGCGCCAGGCATACCGGTAGAGGTCGGAAGTGACTTCCGCACGAAAGCTGGTGGGGGTCATGCGCCAGCCTTGCAAGCGCTTGGTGAACTCTGTTGGACCCCCGAAACGGTCGATCTGACGTTCGAAGTGCTTATCCACTAGGGACTCTACTAGGGCCGGATCAAAACCACGCACGCGCCCTGCCTCAAACTCGAGTTGGTTCATGGCGAGGTTTTGGAGGATTGCCATTTGAACCGTGCCCGGATTTGCACCCTCCTGCAGCTCGCGAATCCAGGTCTCTGAGGGATCGCTCTGCGCGCTAAAAATGTCGCTCATGGTGATCACTCGCTCCCCGGAAATGCCCGCGCCCCAGTCCAGGTAGGCACTCACCGGTACGGACGACTGGAGGCTTGGCCTGGGAAGTTCTTGGGCCATCAGGGGCAGAGTGAGACCAACGGTGGCCACGCAAGAGACCCAGGGGCGGGGATGATGGAGCAGTGAGGAAAGGGTTAGCATTGGGGTCTATTGTTGGATCCACAAGCAACCGGGGCAAGGGTCCATCGGCGCAACCTTCATGGCCCGGTTACGTGCTGGAAAGGGGAGAGGTTTTGAGGAGCCTCAGTGAACTGGGGAGGGCTTCACGGGCTCGACCCCGGCCAAGCCTTCGAGCCAGGTGAGCGCATCCAGCGGTCCCTCGTTCCCCTTGGGCAAGACCACGTGCACGAGGCCCGCGCGAATGCGACGTACCTCGGCCTGCTTTGCGGCAAAAAGCCCTTCGAAAGCCACCGGGTCACCGTATTCCACCAGGTACACATCGTCGCGCAGGGCGATGCGGCGCACATCGTAGGCCTCCAACTCCGCGCGCAGGCCGGCTAGGCGTAGGAGCATCAGGGCTTCGGCCGGGGGCCGTCCAAAACGGTCGCGCAGCTCCTGCTCGGCGGCCTGGGCTTCGGCGGGCGAAGATATCTCGGTGAAGCTGCGCAATAAATCGAGGCGTAAAATGGGGTCGGGAATCCACTCGGGGGGCAAGAGGGCTGCGACACCCAGCTCCAACTCGACTCCTGATTCGGTGTCCTCGACTTGGGGGCGGGCGTCCGCATCTTCGCCTGCCTGCATACGTTCCACCGACATTTTCATGAGGCGGCAATACATATCGTAACCAACGGCGGCGATGTGTCCGGATTGTTGGGCGCCGAGGACATTGCCCGCACCACGCAGTTCCAAGTCCTTGATGCTGATTCCGAACCCGGCGCCCAAGTGGCTCATCTCTTCAAGGGCCTTTAGTCGTTGGCGAGCGATGTCACGCAAGGGCTTGTGTCGGTCGACCAAGAGATAGCACCGCGCCTGTTGGTCTCCGCGTCCCACGCGGCCGCGCAACTGGTGCAGCTCGGAAAGACCGAACCGGTCCGCATCCTCGATCAAGATCGTGCCCGCAGCGGAAATGTCCACTCCGTTTTCGATGATCGTGGTGGCCACCAGCACATCAGCCTCGCCCCGGGTGAAAGAGTCCATTACCGCCCGAAGTTCCTTGGACCCCATTTGTCCATGGCCGATGGCGTAGCGAGCCCCGGGGATTAATGCCTGCAGGCGTCGCATGACTTCGTTGATGGAGGAGACCCGGTTGTGCAGGTAGAAAACCTGCCCCCCGCGACCGATTTCGCGCTGAATAGCGCTCACCACCAGATCTTCGTCATCGATGTAGCCGAGGATCGTCTTGATCGCTTGGCGGCCGGGAGGCGGCGTGGCCAGGGCCGAAATGTCGCGCAGGCCCGAGAGGGACATGTGTAAGGTGCGCGGAATCGGCGTGGCCGTGAGGGTTAACAGGTCGATCTCGGCTCGGAGGCGCTTGAAATGCTCCTTGTGCTGCACTCCGAAGCGTTGCTCCTCGTCTACTACCACCAAACCTAAGCGATGAAAGCGAACATCTTTGGACAGGATGCGGTGGGTGCCTACCACGATGTCCACTTCACCAGCAGCCAACCCTGCCAGGATGGCTTTGGTTTCCTTGGGCGTGGTGTAGCGGCTGAGTGATTCCACGCGCACGGGAAAATCTGCAAGGCGCGAGGTGAACGTCGTGTCGTGTTGGTGGGCCAAAACGGTGGTGGGGACGAGAACCGCAACTTGTCCACCCCCCGCCACCACATGGAAAGCAGCGCGCACGGCGATCTCGGTCTTGCCAAAGCCCACGTCGCCGCAGAGCATGCGATCCATGGGTTTTTTACTTGAGAGGTCCTTGGCGATTTCACTGTAGGCGGTTGCCTGGTCCTCGGTATCGGTGAAGGGGAACGACCCCACCATGTCCGCCACCATGCCCTCGTCTCCGTCCCAGGGCTCGCGCTTGTGTAGGGCCCTTTTGGCTTGCACTTCGAGCAACTCAGCGGCTAAATCAAAGAGGCCTTTCTGAACCCGTTCCTTGCGCTTCTTAAAGGCTCCCGTGCCGATCTTGTCCAAGCGGGCTGTGGCTCCACCGCCGATGTAGCGCTGCACGAGGTCGATGCGGGTTCCTGGAACATAGAGGCTGACCTCGTCCGCGAACATCAAATGCAGGTGCTCTTCTTCTCCGGCGCCGCGCTTCATGCGTACCAAACCATGGAAGCGCGCAAGCCCATGTACCGCATGCACAACAAAGTCGCCCGGGCGTAACTCGAAGAACGACTGAATCGCCTTGACCTTGTGGCGCGCGCCCTTGGAAACCTTGCGTTTGGTGCCCAGTACTCCCTTGAGCTCGTGGTGATTGACAACCAACAGATTCCAGGAGGGCATGCGGAAACCCCGGGAGACGCTGCCTAGGCCCAGTTCCGCGCCTTCTACGCCTCCCTGGCTTGTGAGTGCTTCCGCTAGTGAGTGGCGGTCCGCTTCCCCGTGGCAAGCGACGATGACCCGCGAGGATTCCACAACTTCGCGAAGGGCTTCCGCTGCCTTGGCAATGCCCACTTCGAGGGCTTGCACGGAACGGGTTTCAAAGCACAGGTCATCCCCCGGCAGGGTTTGCAGGGAGAGCTCGCGCATCTGTTCCTGACCCTTGGTCATCGAGCGCAGGGCACGCTCATGGGCCGCCGAGCGCACGCGTAGAGCTTCGGCGCGTTCCTGGTTGCGGAGCGGTTCGATAGTCACCAGCAGACTATTCACTCCAAAGAGTTCGCTGGCATGCATGATCGACGCATCACCCACTTCAGCGGAGTCCGCAGCCAAGCAAAGATGCAAGTCCTCGTGGCTCATGGTCGAGCGCTGGTCCGCAGGATCAAAGGTGCGAAGCGATTCGATCTCGTCCTCGAAGATTTCGATGCGCACGGGTTCTACGGCGGCGAAGGGAAAAATGTCCAAGATGTCCCCGCGCAAGCTAACTTCTCCTGGAGCCTCGGCTAGGGGCTGGCGTTCGTACTCATGCTTGATCAAGTGTTTGAGAAGCCCCTCCCCATCGATGGTGTCGCCGCAACGCAGGGTGATCAGTTCCTTTTCCAAATCCTTGAGGGCTGGCAGAGGTTGCAGCAAGGAAACGACGCTGCTCACAACGAGGCGCGGCTGCTCTTCTGGCGGACCGGCCATGCGCTGGGCCAGGTCGATGCGAGCCATGGTGGCTCCCCCTTCTGCCCCCTCGCGGGAGGGGAAAGGTGTGGCTTCGACGCCAAAGGATTTGAGGTCTTGAAGAAAGCCCGAGGCTTCGCCGTCGGTGGCCAGGACCACTAAGCAAGGGGCGTCTCCCAGGGCTTTTTTCTCGGCTAAATGGGCTAGAACCAGAGCCTGGGACGAACCCCATAGGCCGCCCACGCTGATCTTTTGTTGGCCACCCCGCAGCAAGGTAATCAGGCCGTCTACTTGGCTGGAACTCTCTAGTTCAGAGGCCAACAGCAAGTGAGCATTGTCGCTGGCGGTCACCGATGACCCTCGCTGGGAAAAATTCCTTGGCCGAAGAAGGGCTCGGTTGATTCAACCGGGGGCTGTTGGATTTCGCCCAGGGCGGCCAAGGCCGCGAGACCCTCAGCTTCCTTGAGAGTCGTACCCCAAGCCTCGGGGAATGAGCGCTCTCCAATGTGGGCGCGAACCAAGAAGCGGGGGGCGTGGGCCTCACCGGTTTCTTCCACAACCTCATAGACCGGAGGATCGCCGCCATCCTGTTGGGCGAACTCTTGCAGGCTTTGTTTGGGGACTTGAACTCCTGCGTCGGAGAGTGCGCGGGCGAGGGGCGCGGCCAAGGTGCGCCTGATGAATGTCTGTGCCGGACCGAATCCTCCGTCGAGATAGATTGCGCCGACCACGGACTCGTACAGTCCGGCCCTAACTGCAGCCGAGAGATTTTCGCGCTTCAGACCGCGTCCGACTTTTGTGCGGGCGGGCAGATCCAGTTCATCCGTGGCCACCGCCAGGCTGGGGCGCGAAACCACATGGCTTTTGCGCACGGTGAGCTCTCCTTCTGAAAGGTCATCCCGAGATCGATAGAGGTCTTCTACGATCACCAGATCGAGCACCGCATCCCCGAGGAACTCTAAGCGCTCATTGTGCCGGCGGCCCACTGACGCGTGGGTCAGGGCTTGCAGCAGAAGGCTTTCGTCCTCGAAGGTGTATTGGATCGGATCGGGGGTTTCCATCGGAATTGACTCGGTTCGGGGCACGATTTTATGCGCCGATCAGAGATAAGGGTACGGGGACCATGCGAGACGGGAAAGGGCCGGGGACAATCAAGCGGGGATCCAGCACCCGAGACCCACTCTTATGCGCAAGAACGACCACCTCATCGAGCCATTCCTCGCGGGATTGCCCAAGCCAAAGTCAAAAGGGCGTGTTTGCCTTGTGTCACTCCTGCTGGTCGCGGCCGCCGCAGCACTGTACGCCGTGATCTGGGCCTAGGCCCTCGTGCTGGGCCTCAGGGGTGTGAATCCCCCGGGCAAGGGCCCGATCAAGCGTTCGTATTCCCGCAGGGCAAAGCGGTCGGTCATGCCCGCCATGTAGTCGCATACCGCGCGCTCGAGGCCCTCTTGCTGCATCCAAACCTGGTACCAGGGGGGCAACTCTTCGGGGTTCCTGCGCAGGGTTTCACTCAGGCCCTCGAGCACTTTGTGAGAGAAGGTCAAGAATCGTTCCAAGTGTTCGTGGCGGTAGAAGCGTTCGTAAAGAAAACTGTGCAACTCCGCGACTTCACGGGCGATCTCGTCCCCGTGCCGGATCAGCATGGATCCGTGTTTCTGTGCAGCGTCCGCATCGGCGGGCTGGGCTTCAATGAGGGCGCGTTGAGAAGCCTCGGTCAGGTCCGAGATGCAGATGCCTAGCACTTCATTTGTGACCCGCGACACGCGCAACTTGTTGTCGCCCCCTTCGGTCAAGAACCCCGGGTGCCGTTGACTGACTAGGCCCTCGGCACGGCGCCAAAGGGCGCTACCTTTGCGCAGGTCTTCCTCCTGGAACATCCCTGCCAGCAAGCCATCTTCCAAGTCATGTTTGTTGTAAGCGGAAGAATCCGCCAAGTCGACCACTTGGGCTTCGAGGCAGGCCCGCGGGTGGCGCGGTAGGAGGTCTTCGGGCCAGTCCCGGTCCGCCTCATGTTTGAGCAACCCCCCGCGAACTTCGCGGGTCAAGTTGAGCCCCATGTAGTCGGGGGAGCGACGTTCGAGAAGATCCGCGACCCTCAGAACTTGGGCGTTGTGTCGAAAACCCCCGTGGTCTGCCATCAAGCTGTTCAAGGCCATTTCTCCCCGGTGGCCAAAGGGCGGGTGACCCAGGTCATGGGCTAGGCCAATGGTCTCGCAAAGGGCCTCATTCAGGCGCAAGGCTCCGCCCAAACTGCGTGCCACCTGGCAGACTTCGAGGCTGTGGGAGAGGCGCGTCCGATTGTGATCGCCCTCTTCGTTGAGAAACACCTGGGTCTTGTACATCAACCGCCGAAAAGCGGTGGAGTGGGTGATGCGGTCCCGATCCCTTTCGTAGACCGTGCGCATGGTGTCGAGGGGCTCGGGCTCTTGCCTGCCCTCACTGTCCGCAGAGAACCGGGCCCAGGGCGCGAGGTCTCTCCGCTCGCGGTCTTCCTTGGCAAGGCGGTCGAAGAAGGCGGGTTGCATCAGGCGGGATTCGGGAGGTTGCGGTTGGATCTCATGGGTCGTCGACTCATCGGCCTTTATTCTAGGTTGCATGAGAGGGCTGTGGTCCCAACCTCGCCCTGTGCCCGCCCAACTTGGCAGAATGCCTCCAGCCATGATCCCAAAGCCCTCATCAGCCGCCTGGTTCGAGACCGCCTTTCGCCGGGAGTACCTTGAGGTCTATGCCCATCGAGACCAGGCCTCCGCGGCAGCCGAGGTGGCATTCCTGTTGGAACAGGGCTTGGATGGGAGCGTGCTGGATCTTTGTTGCGGCCAGGGGAGGCACCTAATTGCCATGCGTGAGTCGGGGCTTGGGGCCTTTGGCCTGGATCTGTCCCATGAGCTGCTCGCCTGTGCGGGCAGTCTCGATGGGGGCGACGGGATTCAGGGATTTCTTACCCGCGCGGACCAGCGCGTGTTGCCCATTCAAGACCAAACACTCGATGGGGTGACTCTCCTCTTTAGTTCCTTTGGTTATCACGATGACGAGGGGGACGCGAGGGTCTTGCAGGAACTCGCCCGGGTCCTGAAACCGAATGGGCTCTTGGTCTTGGACTTGATGAATCCCGCGCGAATTCGTTCCAGCCTGGTGCCCCATTCCGTGCGCGAGGAGCAAGGCCTGCGTTTGGAGGAGACCCGTAGTCTCTCCGAAGACGGCCTGCGCGTGCGCAAGCAGGTGCGGCTCAGCCGGGCCGGAAACGAGCCCCTGGCCTGGCGCGAGGACGTGCGGCTCTATGATCCGGGCAATCTCGACTCCCTGCTTGAGGCCCACAAATTCGCCGAAATACACCGCTGGGGAGGCTTTGCTGGAAAGGTCTTCGACGAGAAAGCCCCGCGTCAGCTCGTCTTGGCCCGTAGAACGGCGCAAGTCACCTCCCCCTCGCTATACTCGGGCGTCTGAGTCGAGGCCCAGTGGCCTCCGAAAGATCAACACCCATGCACCAGTCTAATATCGTATTTAGCGAGCAAGCTCTCGAACTCAAGGCCATTGCCCGTGAGATCGCTGACAAACACGTTCGCCCTCTTTCCGCCCAACACGACAAGGACCAGGAGTACAACTATGTCGCCGCTGAAGCGGTGTCAGAAGCTGGGCTCTTTGGAACTTTTATCCCCAAGGAATACGGTGGCCTCGGCGCTGGCGTCTTGGCCCTCTCCCTCGTGGCAGAAGAGTTGGCCAAAGCCGATTCGGGTTTCGGCGTGGCTTTCGCAGTCAATGCCCTTGGTTCGTTCCCGATCATCCTCGGAGGCACGGAGGAGCAGAAAACTCGCTGGTTGCCCCAGATTGCCGCGGGTAAAAAGAAGGTCGCCTTCTGCCTCTCCGAGAAGTTCGCCGGATCAGACGCTCAAGGCCTCTCGGTCCGCGCCTTCGAAGATGGGGATGATTGGGTGATCTGTGGTGAGAAAAAATGGACCACCAACGGTGGCGTCGCGGACTTCTACTCTGTTTTCGCCGTAACCGAACCGGACTCCAAATCACGGCGCATTAGCGCATTCGTGGTGGAAAAAGGTACTCCGGGCTTCGAAATCAAAAAGGTTGAGGACAAAATGGGCATCCGCTGTGTGCCTGTGGTGGAGACCCATTTCGATCATGTACGTGTGCCCAAGGCCAATCTGATCGGCGGCCGCCCGGGTATGGGTTTCCGGCACGCCATGTCGACCCTGGACTATGCACGCCCCGGCGTGGCTGCCCAGGCCATGGGGGCTTCCCAGGGAGCTCTCGATCTGGCAACGGTTTACGCCAACCGGCGCAAGCAGTTTGGCGTCACGATTGCAAATCACCAGATGGTCCAGCAGATGTTGGCGGACATGGCCATGAAGACCGAGGCTGCGCGTCAGTTGGTCTATGCGGCAGCGGCGGGCATTGATGACACGGGCCCTTCCCCCTACAACAGCAAGATGGCTGCAATGGCCAAGTGCTTTGCCACCGACGTGGCCATGGAAGTGGCCACGGACGCAGTTCAAGTCTTCGGGGGATATGGCTTCATGGAGGACTATCCCATCGCCAAGTTCTTCCGGGACGCCAAGATCCTGCAGATCTACGAAGGCACCAACCAGGTTCAGCGGCTGGTCATCGCCCGTCACCTGATCCGGGAGTCCAGCGACCTCCAGCATCTCGCGGAGTTCATCCCCAACGAGGTTCAGGAGAGCTACTCCGACGAGGCAGTGGGTTCACGGAACCTCTAGATCCTGACCAAACGGGGCCCCGAGGTCCTCTGGAAGCCCCGCCATGAACTCAGTTCTGGCGGGGTTTCTTTCATTTCTGGCGAGAAATACAACTACGGACTTGACAAAGTCAGCATCGGCAGTACCCTTAGTGAAGTAGGGGTTGATACCTAGGAACATAAATACACATACTCAACGTTCGGTTCCGCAGGAGATCCGGCTAAGTATGTGGCAAGGTGTGACCTCACCCCCCATCCAGCCCCCGACACGCAATGTTCATCACCCCAATCACCTCCCTAGCCGGCTCCCCCCAAAGGGCCCTCGCTTCCAGGGTGCTGTGGAAGGGCGATCACTCCCGTGTCGACTCGCTTTTTGGTGGGTTCGCAGTGCCTGAGAGACATTTGTGCGAATAAGCCAGAGAGGAGACCAGATATGACAAACAACAAAACAATCAACTTGGAAGCCCTGGACGTCAAGCTCGACGATTGGGCATCCGACCAAGAGAAATTTGCTGGACGCGTTCGGCGGCTGGCCCGCAAATGGAACCGGGAGGGGCTTCCGCTCGAGATCAAGACTCCCAACTCTTGGAAGACCCAGCGCAAGGCCCTCAGCAGAGTCTCCACCATCGAAGAGCAGCTACGAGCGGAGATCGATTCGATCACCATCATGGAACGGGACGAGGAAGCCCGCCACGCCCGTAGGATCGAGTTTGCCCGGGTTCGGTTGGAGCTAAGTCTGGAAGAGCATGGCCTTGAGGCAGCGGATCTGGACGGACAGATTCGCTACTGCCCGGAGACCTTTAGGGATGTGGAGCCCACCGACTGCAAACTGCCCAATGACCTTTGCCACCGTTGGAAGGAGCTCCACGCCCTGCGCACAGAATTGGTGGAACGCAACCTGTATCTGGCCCTGATCAATGTGGAGCGCTATGCACACTTTGGCGTGCCCCGGCTGGACTTGGTTCAGGACGGTTCTGCAGCTCTATTCCGGGCGGTGGACGGATTTGATTGGCGCCGCGGCCTTTTGTTCCGCACCTATGCTGTGCACTGGCTGAACCAGGCATTCCGCAGTCACCTTTATAACCACGGCCAAACCGTGCGCATTCCCGTGTACTTGCAGAAGGCTATTCGCCATGTGAAGGCCGCGACCGGCAAGCTTGGGGACACCAACGCTTCCCCTGCGAGCATTGCTGAACTGACCGGCATGCGCCTGGGGTTGGTCGAGAGCGCATTGGAGGCAAGCCGTTCGACGCTCTCCATCGATGCATCATCAGGAGAGGGCGAGGGGAATGGCCTAGCCGACTCCCTGGAGGAGAGTGATCCCGAGGGCATTTACCGGTCCTCGATGGAAGATGTCACTCTGCGACAGGGCCTAGGGCAAGCCCTTGGGCAACTGTCGGACCGAGAGCGCATGGTTTTGGAGCGTCGATTCGGTTTGGGGACTTCGGAGGAGCACACCCTGTCCGAGTTGGCCGGCGAATTGGGCGTCAGCCTTGAGCGCGTGCGTCAGATTCAGATGCGAGCTCTGGGCAAACTGCGCACCCCTACCCTGCGCAAGACGGTCGAACCTTTCATTTGATCCGCCACGGAGCCCGATTCAGGGCTCGGAACGCTGATTCACAGGGTGCGCCCTAAGAATCGTGATACGACCGAGAAATGGGGGGGTACTGTGGGAGCCATGAAGATTCCCCGGATGCCCCCTGACTCCATTCAACGTGTTGTGCACGTGGACCAGGGCGCGGGAGTACAGGACCCCGAGACCCAGAAGCCCGATACTCAAGATCCCAGCACTCGGGCTAGGCCCGCTCGAGCCCTCGCCCACGGTTCCTTGCGCACCACCTTTATGGATCTGATCGGGCGCCCTCCCTTCGCTCGTGAATATGAGAAGTGGCTCGGCCTCGGTCGAGACAAGCTGCTGGACGACCTTTTGGGTGGTGAGGAGTTTTGGGGTCACTGGTGGAGCGAGCAGCTCTACTACTTTCTGCTGGTCGACAACTTCCAGCCGGTTGCTCGGGCCACAAAGGAGATTCCGGGGAAGTTGGCGGAGGGTCGCATGGATTATCGCACGGCCTTGCACAGGATCGCTTTGACTTCCAGCTTCGACCAGAGGAATCCTGGAGCGGACACTTTTGTCACCGTGGTCATGGAGCAGTTTTGCGGCCTAGTGGTTCAGAAGAATCGGCGCGATCTAGAGAGCGGCAAGAGGGCTTATGATGGGGGTAAGGGCAACTTCCTCGGAACCCTGGTGAACAACCAATCGGAGGTGATCGAGGTCTGCGTCAATCACTCCAAGGCATCCAAGCACTACCTGGAGCGTGAGTACCGGCGCCTTATGCACGGAGAGCCGGACAGTAAAGTGCTCGCCAATCAGGCCCGCCGTTTGCACCGGGACACTTGGAAATACTTGGCCACTACGCGGGATTGGCTGTTGTCCGAGGAATACAGCCAACGCCTTGAACGGCTTGAGCCCAAGTCCAACACCCTCTTCTTGAAGGGTCTCTTCGTAGATCTCCTTGATCGCTTGCCCACGGAGGATGAGTTGGAGCCCATGCGGACAGCCCTTGACGGGTTGGCTGATCCGCGTCCCTTGCGCTCGGTCGTCGTGCGCTTATTGCTGGATTCTGGGCGTGCGAAGATCCCTGAAAAGGCGGCAATTACAGATCCCACACGTTGGGTCGCTCAGAAGTTTCAGCGCTTTCTGGGGCGCGAAGCCTCCCCAGATGAACTGCGGGTCTTTGTGGGCATCTTTCACGCGGAGGACTGCCGTCCGGAGACGATCCTTTATGCTTTCCTTTCTCATCCTGAATACCAAAATTACTAGGGACCGGTACAATTGAACCAACTTCGGGGCAACTCAACATGGAAACATTCAATCTACATCGACGTTCTCTAATTCGAGGCGCGGCCCTTGGCGCAGCTGGTGCACTTTCACCCGCACTCGCCGGGGCTCACTTGCTGCCCTTGCAAAAGGGCCGCAAAACCAAGCGGGTTGTCTTGGTTGCTCTTGCAGGAGGAGTGCGAACCCGCGAGACCTTTGGCACCCCGGAGAACATCCCGAACATGCGCCAGATGGCGGATGAGGGTGTGCTGTACACCAATGTGGCCACGGCAAACTTGGGGCACTTCGGCGCAACCATGTCGATCTTCACTGGCATCAGTGAGCCCCGCGGAATCCGAGAGAACGCTAGGGGCGAAGACCCGACTCTCTTTGAGTACTTGCGTAAGGGCCTTGGCATGCCGAAGGAGGACATTTGGGTGACCACTACAGGTGGAGCCCAGCAGGTGAACTACTCCTACTCGGTACATCCAGAGTACGGCTCCAAGTACGGCGCGAACATTTTGGATGGCGAGGGCATTTTCAACGCAGAGTTCAAGCAGTTGCTGGATACCTGGGGCATGCCCAAGTCCATGGGAGACAAGGAGAAGGCTCTGTTGGATCAGCTTCGCAAGGGCGTGGGCGGAGGCGTCGACGCGGTGCGTGAGGCGGAACGCTTGGCGCGCGTGGAAGAGTACATCCTGAAGGAACTTACCCAGGGCACGACTGACATCACCGGCGCTGCGGCTGGGGATCGTAAAGCTCTGCGCCTGGCGCGGAACCTCTTGTCTCTATTCCGGCCAAAGGTCGTGGGAGTCGTGTTGCAAAATGCGGACGTAGCCCATGGGTCCTACAACGCCTATGCGGAAGTTGTGCGTCAGAACGACGCGGCGATCGGTGAGTTGGTCTCAGCAATCCGGGAGGATGAGGAACTGGCTGCATCCACTGCTGTCATCGTGTTGCCCGAATTTGGCCGGGACCGGGATCTCAATTCCCGACGCGGGTTGGATCATGGGGATGGGTCTCCCGATTTGCGCCGAGTGACTTGCTTGGCCTGGGGCCCGGACTTCAAGCGGGGCGTCGAGATCGACAGCCAGCAGCGCACCACCGATGTTGTAGGCACGGTCTGTGAGTTGTTCGGTACTACAGCTCCGCTTACTCGGGGAGGCCGCTTGAGAGGCCTCTATTCTTGAGCCCCGTGGCCTTCGCTCAACCTCTCACGCAGTTCCCCGTGCGGTTGCGCCGGGGCGTGTGGATTTTTGTGTCTATCGTCCTCGTCGTGCCGTTTCTGGTAGAGCGAGTTCCCGCGGAGTTCGCCCAGGGAGGCCCGCAAGGTCTCGATCAATTGCAGATCGAACCTCATCCTGTGCCCACCAAGCCAGCGAGT
>Ga0206679_10002646_pt1 | contig 14093 bp, 15 predicted proteins | sample M110012015metaG_FD_155464 | JGI IMG/M metagenome (GOLD analysis project Ga0206679, IMG submission 155464) | Ammonia-oxidizing marine archaeal communities from Monterey Bay, California, United States - M1 100m 12015 | ecosystem: Environmental > Aquatic > Marine > Intertidal zone | place: USA... | reverse complement strand
ATCTGGGAATATTTTATCCAAGGAATAAGTCGTATTATTTATCTTTGTTAAGTCTTCTCTCATCTTTTAATATTTATTTTTCAAGCCATGATTGATGGTAAACTCCATCCGAAAGTTTAATAGCTGCTTTTGTTAATTTTAGTGGGGCAAAAGTATCTACCATTACTGCCAATTCATCCGTTTCCGTTTGTCCGATACTTCTTTCTGCCGCACCAGGGTGTGGTCCGTGAGGTATTCCTGCAGGATGTAAGGAAATATACCCTTCATCTACATGATTTCTACTCATAAAATCACCAGCAACATAATACAACACTTCATCCGAATCGATATTAGAATGATTGTAAGGTGCTGGGATTGATTCTGGATGATAATCGTACATTCTTGGGCAGAACGAACAAATTACAAATCTGCTTGTTTCAAAAGTTTGGTGTACTGGTGGTGGCTGGTGAATTCTTCCGGTTATTGGCTCAAAATCATGTATTGAAAATGCATAAGGAAAATTGTAACCATCCCAACCGGCTACATCAAAAGGGTGTGATGCATAAGTATACTCATGAATCATTTGTTCCTTTTTTATTTTGATAACGAAATCGCCTTGCTCATCATGTGTTTCCAACTCTTCTGGCACTCTTATATCACGCTCGCAATAAGGAGAATTCTCTAACATTTGCCCGAAATGATTACGGTACCTTTTTGGAGTATAAACTGGGGTGTACGATTCCACAATAAACAATCTGTTATTTGGCGTATCGAATCTCATTGCATAAATCATTCCTCTAGGAATTACTAAATAATCGCCTTCCTTAAACTTAATATTTCCTACAAAAGTTCGTAAAGTTCCTGTTCCTTTATGAACAAAAATTACCTCATCACCATCTGTATTTTTATAAAAATAATCTTCTTCCAGATTAGTTGGAGCAGAAAGTAAGATATTCAAATCATTATTCAACATAATGGAAATTCTACTCTCTAAATGGTCAGCAACTTTTGGTGCCTCAAACCCATTTAACATATAGGATTTTATGTTTTTATCTACCGCAATTTCTGGAGCGACTGAATATCCTTCCTTTATGTCTTTAACTTGAGTTGGCCTATGCAAATGATATAACAAAGATGACATTCCATCAAAGCCTATCGTCCCAAACAATTCTTCATAATGGATGTTTCCATCCTCTTTTCGGAAGGTAGTATGCCTTTTATGAGGCATTTTTCCTAATTTATGATATCTTGGCATACTGTTATTTTTATGCAAATATAGTACTTAAAACATAAACAAAGTATGATTTTTATCTTCCCTAACATAAAAATGATAATTTTGCCTTACAATGAAACTCCTTACTTATAAAATAAATGATTCTGACTCTCCACAAATAGGAGTTTTGCAAAATCAATCCGTTTACAACCTGAATAAATGTTTTGGAAATATCTCCTTAATTGATTTAATTCAGCTAGAAAAGTACCAAGACAAAGTAGCTGCTTTTATTTGTAATGAGGATTGTGCAAAACATGATATTGAAGATTTAACAGTTTTGCCAACTATCCCAAAACCAACATCATTTCGTGATGCTTATGCTTTTAGACAACATGTCGCTACATCCAGAAAAAATAGAGGTGTAGATATGATTCCTGAGTTTGATGAATTCCCAGTATTTTATTTTTCGAACCACAATGCTGTGTTTGGTGATGGGGAAAAAATAGAACTCATGCCCGACCATTTTCACAGATTAGATTACGAACTAGAATTCGCAATAGTAATTGGGAAAGGGGGTAAGAACATCTTATCCAAAGATGCGGACAAACACATTGCTGGTTTCTGTATTTTGAATGACATAAGCGCCAGAAGATTGCAAATGGAAGAAATGAAACTGAATTTAGGCCCGGTAAAAGGAAAAGATTTTGCCAATGTTATTGGCCCTTACTTAGTAACTCCTGATGAATTAGAAAGTAAAAGCATTGACACTCCTTTTGGGAAAAAATACGATTTACAAATGAAATGTTATGTAAATGGCGAATTGCTTTCAGCAGGAAATGCAAAAGATATGAATTGGACTTTTGCTGAAATTATTGAAAGAGCCTCTTATGGTACAGAGCTTTTTCCAGGAGATATCATTGGCTCAGGTACAGTGGGTACAGGATGTTTATTAGAATTAAACGGAACAGGAAAAAGAGCAAATACTGATTACATAGAAAGGTGGATACAAGAAAATGATGAGATAGAAATGCAGATTGAAGGACTAGGTAAAATCATCAATAAAATAGTGAAATCAGACAGTAACCATTCCTTACTAAAACTTAAAAAATGATTAAAACAATAGATGTAAAATCAGGAGAAACAGCAGGATTATACCAGTATTTATCAGCTGCCGTCACACCTAGACCTATCGCTTTTGTCAGCACGATTGATGTAGAAGGAAATAAAAATTTAAGTCCTTTTTCATTCTTTAATGTGTTTTCTGTAAATCCTCCTATCTTGGTTTTTTCGCCCGTGAGAAGAGTAAGAAACAACACAAGCAAACATACCTTGGACAATGTTCATGAAGTAAAAGAATGTGTCATTTCCTTAGTTACAGAAGAAATTGCACAACAAGTTTCTTTAGCGTCTTGCGATTTTGATGCCGAAACAAATGAATTTGAAAAAGCAGGATTTACTGAAGTTAGATCTGATTTAGTCACTCCATCAAGAATCAAAGAATCACCAATAAATTTTGAATGTAAAGTAAATGAAGTGATTACTTTAGGAGAGAAAGGTGGAGCAGGAAGCTTGGTACTTTGTCAAATCCTAAAAATGCATATTGACACTGAAGTATTAGATGAAAATAATGCAATTGATCCTTTCAAACTAAATATTGTAAGTCGACTAGGAGCTAACTGGTACGGAAAAACTACTAAAGAATCTCTTTATGAAATTGCAAAACCAATTTCCAGAATGGGAATGGGAATTGATAAATTACCAGAAGAAATCAGAACTTCAGAAATTTTAACTGGAAACGAATTAGCAATTTTAGCTTCAGCAGAAAATATTCCTACAAAAAAAGAGTTTAGCTTAGCAGAGGAAAAAAGTACAGCAGAAAAACATATCTTAGCAAAAGAATTATTAAGCCAAGGAAAGGCAGAAGATGCTTGGCAATTATTATTATAAACAACTAAAAAACAAAAAATTATGTCATTTGAATTACCAAAATTACCTTACGCTTATGATGCGTTAGCACCACATATTGATGCTAGAACTATGGAGATTCACCATAGTAAACACCATAATGGATATACAAACAACTTAAATAACGCTATTGAAGGAACTGATTTAGCAGGAAAATCTATTGAAGAAATTTGTGCTACTCCAGGCCTTAGCGGAGGAGCAAGAAACAATGGTGGGGGATATTTTAATCACAATATGTTCTGGACATCAATGAGCCCAAACGGTGGAGGAGAACCAACTGGAGCAATTGCTGGAGCAATCAATGATACATTTGGCTCATTTGAAGAATTCAAAAATACTTTCTCGACAGCAGCAGGAACAAGATTTGGTTCTGGTTGGGCATGGTTAGGAGTAAAGGATGGAAAACTAAAAGTTTCGTCTACTGCAAACCAAGACAATCCTTTAATGGATAACCAATGTGGTTGTACTCCTGTTTTATGTTTGGATGTTTGGGAGCATGCTTACTACTTAAATTACCAAAACAGACGCCCTGATTATATCAATGCATTTTTTAATGTAATCAACTGGGAGGAAGTTAATAAGAGATATCAGGCCGCTTTATAATATTTTTATAAATTTGCCCCACTAAAATTTAATTACACTAAAATTTAAACAAAAATGAAAAACAAATTTGCCTTAATCGCCCTTTTAGGATTATTCCTTGCTGGGACTTACACAGTTTACGCACAAGATACTGCTGATACTCTTGCGACTGAAGAAGTAGTTGATACAGCTGTTGCAGTTGAAGAAGCTCCTGCTGAAGTGGAAGAAGTAGCAACTGAAGAAGTAGCGACTGAAGAAGTAGTTGAAGAATCTGCATCTTTTCACCAAGTTATCAAACAAAAATTTATTCAAGGAGGGCCTGGATTTATGGGGATTGTATTGTTATGTTTAATCTTAGGGTTAGCGTTAGCAATTGAAAGAATCATCTATTTAAACATGGCAACTACTGATACTGACAAATTGTTAAGTGATGTTGAAGGTGCTTTAAAATCAGGAGGAGTTGATGCTGCACAAGAGGTTTGTAGAAATACAAAAGGACCTGTTGCTTCTATTTTCTATCAAGGTTTAGAGCGCTCTAATGAAGGAGTTGACATGGTTGAAAAATCAATTGTTGCTTATGGTTCAGTTCAAATGGGATTATTAGAAAAAGGATTATCATGGATTTCATTATTTATTGCTCTTGCTCCTATGCTTGGGTTTATGGGTACAGTAATTGGTATGATTGGAGCATTTGATGCTATTGAAGCTGCAGGAGATATTTCTCCATCATTAGTAGCTGGTGGTATTAAGGTTGCACTTTTAACAACAGTATTCGGGCTTATTGTAGCAATGATCCTACAGATTTTTTATAATTACTTAATTGCAAAAGTAGATTCAATTGTTAATTCAATGGAAGATGCTTCCATCTCTTTAATTGACTTATTGGTTAAAAACAAATAATCATGGAGAGTTTAATTAATATAGGAATCATATTAACCTACCTGATGGTTGCTTTTGCAGCCTTGGCAGCTATTGGTTTTGGTATCAAACAAATGATGCAGAAAACAAATAATGCTAAAAAAACACTTTACAGTATGGGTGGGCTTGTGCTTATTATCTTAGTATCTTACCTTATGGCTTCTGATGAAGTATTAGGTTCGTACGAGAAATACGAAATCACTGCTTCAACTGCTAAACAAGTTGGAATGGGATTAACAACATTCTACCTACTTGCAATTGGTGCAATTGGTGCTGTATTGTATGCTGAATTATCAAAAGCATTTGCTAAATAATGGCTAGTTCAAGAAGAGGGTTACCCGAAATTAATGCAGGATCAATGGCAGATATTGCCTTCTTGCTGCTTATCTTTTTCTTAGTAACTACTACTATGGATGTGGATACGGGTATTGCCCGTAAACTACCGCCAATGCCTGAAGAAGAATTACAAGAGGATGATTCTCAAATTCATGCTAAGAATATCTATGTTGTATTGATTAATGCTAACAATCAATTATTGGTTGAAGGTGAGCTAATGGATATTTCACAACTAAGAGATGGTGCTAAGGACTTTATTGATAATAACGGGACAAACCCTAATTCATCAGAAAATCCTGAAAAAGCAATTATCTCTTTACAGAATGATAGAGGAACTGAGTACATGACTTATATTCGTGTGCAAAATGAACTTGCTGCAGCTTATAATGAGTTAAGAAACAAAGCAGCTTTGAATAAATTTGGCGAGCGTTATGCTGATTTGAACAAGACACAAAAGAAAGAAATCAGAAAAATGTACCCTCAGAAAATATCTGAAGCGGAACCAAAGAATATTGGAGGAGATTCATAATGAGTAAATTCAGAAAAGGAGGAAAAAAAGGCATGCCAGCTATATCAACTGCATCCCTACCAGATATTGTATTTATGTTACTTTTCTTTTTTATGGTAACGACAGTAATGCGTGAAACAACTTTATTCGTAAGTGTTGTAACACCAAAAGCTACCGAGATAAAAAAGATGGAAAAGAAATCATTAGTGAGCTATATCTATATTGGTTCACCTGTTAAAAGAATGCAGGCTTCTTATGGTAGTGCTGCTCGTATTCAACTGAATGATGCTTTTGCTGAAGTAGGTGAAATACAAGAATTTATTGCAACTGAGCGTGAAGCTAGAGATGAAAAAGAAATCCCTTACATGACCACATCTATCAAAGCAGATGAGACTGTAAAAATGGGGATTATCTCTGATGTAAAGCAAGAACTTAGAAAAGCAAATGCACTTAAAATTAATTATTCTACTCGAAAAGGGAATTACTAGTTTTAGACATTAGATATTATAAAAAAGAGGCTGATTTTATCAGCCTTTTTTTATGCTCAAATTTTTCTGAAGAAGGATAATTAACAATCCTACTGCCATGAAGCTAAAGAAAGCTTCTTGCCAAGTTGCTGTATTTTCAGCAAGGTAGGCATAGTCCAAAAGTGCAGGGTAAGTAAAAAATATAGCCATAGTATTATTGATAAAATGCGCAATGATAGGTAGCAATAGCGAGCCGCTCCAATAAAATAAGTAGCCTAACACTACACCTAATGCAAGCCTTGGTAAAAACCCTTGAAACTGCATATGGATTGCACTAAACAAAAGAGCGGTAACAATGATTGCAACATGAGGTTTTCCGAACCACTTAGCAAAAGTCTGTTGCAGGTATCCCCTAAATAATAACTCCTCCCCAATTGCAGGAATTATAGCCAATACTAAAAGGTTAAAACTTAAGTCACCAAGAGAATCCATTCTCAAGAAATACTTGGTTAATTGCTCCGCTTTTTCATCATATACCAATAACCAATCTGGAAGATTAAGACTCATATTCCATTCATACAAAAAAGCGATAAAAGGATTAATCAGAAACATGATAGCAATAGCCAACAACAAAGTCTGTCTATCAAAAGAGCACTGTAATTTCAAATCAAAATCACATATGTACGCATACGTTAAAGTAGGAACTACAAATAAACCAACCATAGTTAGGAGCTGAATAAACTTCAGTGCATCAATTACGGTTTGGCTAGAAAATTGCATGCTATTTATAGCATTTAATTCCACATTAGTAAATAAAAGAATAAGCCCTTGGGCTAGCAAAGTGTGCAGTATAACTGACACAAACATCAGTAAAAACAACATTCCTAATTTGGCAGTTGATGACTTGTCTTTAAATATCCCTTTTAATCTCATTATTGTGTATTTTTGCAAAATATGGGCGTAAAGATAGGAAATATTGATGTAGGGGAATTCCCTTTATTACTAGCACCAATGGAGGATGTTAGTGATCCTCCGTTTCGTGCTTTGTGCAAGCAAAATGGTGCGGATGTAATGTATACGGAATTTATATCATCAGAAGGTTTAATTCGTGATGCTGACAAGAGTGTAATGAAGTTAGACATCTATGATTTTGAACGCCCAATTGGAATACAAATTTTTGGATATGATATTGAATCTATGCGACAAGCCACTGAAATATGTGCAGCCGCAAAACCTGAATTTATCGATATCAACTTTGGTTGCCCAGTTAAAAAAGTTGCAAAAAAAGGAGCTGGAGCAGGGATACTACTCGACATCCCTAAAATGGTTGCCATGACCAAGGAAATTGTAAACGCTACTCACCTACCCGTTACCGTGAAGACACGCTTAGGGTGGGACGAAAACACGCAATACATAGTTGAAGTTGCCGAGAGGCTGCAAGATGTGGGGATACAAGCCCTTTCCATTCATGGGCGTACCCGAAAACAAATGTATAAAGGAGATGCCGATTGGACTTTAATTGGAGATGTGAAAAATAATCCTAGAATGCACATTCCTATCTTTGGAAATGGAGATGTAAATACTCCTGAAAAAGTAGCTGAAGTGAAAGATAAATATGGAGTTGATGGCGTAATGATTGGGCGTGCATCCATTGGTTACCCTTGGATATTTAACGAAATAAAACATTACCTAAAAACAGGAGAGCATTTAGCCCCACCCACTATTGCCGATAGAGTAATTGCATGCAAGCAACACCTAAAACATTCTATTGAGTGGAAAGGTAAAATACTTGGTATTGCAGAAATGAAACGCCACTACACTAACTATTTTAAAGGCATTCCTCACTTTAAGGATTATCGCATCAAAATGGTAACAAGCGACAACCCTGAAGAAGTACATGCAATACTAGATTCAGTAGCAAAGGAATTTGCTGAGTTTAATTTCTAAACAACCTTCTTCCTAACACTCTGGCAGGATACCAAGAGGCTAAAACGCCAATTGTAATTACTGTTGCGCTAACCAATAGCACATCCATTAATTTTATTGCAACTGGGTAGGTATTAACAACAAAACTACCACCTCCCATACTTACAAAACCAAAAGTTTGTTGTAAAAAAGCGATACCCAAACCGATAAACAGGCCAATACCTGCACCGAACAAAATAGTAAGCATACTCTTTTTGAAAAATAAAGATTGAATGTCCTGCACCCTACAACCCAAACTCCTTAAAGTAGCAATGTCTTTTTTCTTGTCCAACATAAGCATACTAAGGGACCCTATAATATTAAAGGTAGCAATTATCATAATGAAAGTAAGAATTAAGAAAACAGCTAGCTTTTCAGTATTCAATATTTTATAAAGGAAATCCTGTTGTTGCAAGCGATTTTTAATTGTGTATTTATCACCCAGGGCAGTTTGTAATTTTTCTTGTAAGGCAATCATCTGCCCTTCATCTTTCAGTTTTATTTCAATTGCAGAAACTTCATTATTACGATTTGCCAATTGCTGAACAAATAACAAAGGCGTAATAATATAAGCAGCATCCACCTCAGCCTGTACCCCAAAAATACCCACTGGCAATACTGATGATTGCTCAAAAGCAGTAGCAGGATTCAATAAGGTTTTTGAATTTCTGTTGGGAACAAAAACTTGTAACTGTTCAAACATAGTACCAATACTCATTGACAAATAATAAGCAACTCCCCTACCAACAACTGCTACATTATTACTTTCAAAATTATTAATATACTCGCCATCAACCAATAAAGAATCAAAATTTGTAAGCTGTAAATACTCTTCACTTACTCCTTTTGCAGTAGCTATATATTCTTTTTCTTGATATTTTAAAAGGACTTTTTCCTCCAGAACAAAAGCCGTATTTTCTATCTCCTCAACTGTAAGTAATCGATTTCTTGCTTGTTCAGGATTAAAAGTTTTACCTTCAGCAGAGGTAATTTTTAGGTGTGGGTCAAAAGAATTGTACATGCTCAACACCAAATCCTCAAAACCATTAAAAACCGAAAGCACTAAAATAAGTGCTGCCGTACCAATAGCCACTCCAAAAAGGGAAGCCCAAGAAATTATATGCACAAAACTGCTACTTTTATTAGTCGTGAAATAGCGTTTGGCAATAAACAATGAGAAATTCATTCGAATTTATTTTTTCAAAAGTCTATCAATTTCCTCAGCATAAGCAGCTGAATCATCCAAATGAAATTGTAATGCAGGAACTATTCGCAATTGATTTCTTACGCTTTCGCCCAATTTTTTACGAATCATAATCGTATTACTTTTAACTACTTTAAGTGCCTCAGCAGGATCATCAACAGGGAAAATACTTAAAAAAACATTGGCATCTGCCAAATCAGGAGAAATACGAACGATTGTTACACTCACCATAATCTTACCTAATATCTCTTGTGCTTTTTGCTGAAAAATCACAGAAAGTTCTTTCTGAACTAAACGCGATACTTTTTTTTGTCTTGTTGATTCCATAGTGCAAAAATAGGGAATCCTTTCTTATCTTTGCCCAATGCATTATTTCTTACGAATATTAAAATACATAAAACCTTATTTGCCCTTTGCACTGCTGAATATTCTATTCAATATATTAAGTGTTTTATTTTCATTAGTGTCCTTAACAATGGTGATTCCATTCTTAGGAATCCTTTTTGAAACGCAAGAAAAGGTATACAACCCACCTCCATTAAGCTTTGATGCAACAGCTTTAAAAGAAAATTTTTATGCCATCATAAGTTCCATAGTTGACGAAAAAGGGAAGACAGAAGCCTTACTTTTTATTTGTATTTTAGTATTAATTACCTTCTTTTTCCGAAATCTGTTCCGTTATTTATCACTTTATTTTTTAACGCCTATTCGAAATGGAGTAGTGCACGATATGCGTATGGACTTGCACAAAAAAGTAATTTCCTTACCACTTCCTTTCTTTACTGAAAAACGAAAAGGGGATATCACAGCTCGTATGACTTCTGATTTGGTGGAAATAGAATGGTCGATTATGAGTTCCCTTGAAATGTTATTTAAGGACCCACTTAATATAGTTGTCTACTTAGCAACACTTGTCTTTATAAGCCCGCAGCTTACCACTTTTGTTATTCTACTACTTCCTGTTACTGGCCTTATTATTGGGGTAATTGGTAAGTCGTTAAAAAAATCATCTGACAGAGGCCAAAGTAAAATGGGGGATTTACTATCTATCATTGACGAAAATATTTCAGGCCTCAGAATTATAAAAGGATTTAATGCTGAAAACCACATCAATAAAAACTTTGAAAAAGATAGTAATGAGTACAAAAGTATCATGACAAAATTACTGAGGAAAAAAGATTTATCCTCACCTATGAGTGAGTTTTTGAGTACTATCGTTATGGTAATTGTTATGTGGTTTGGAGGTCAGCTTGTGTTAAATGCTGATGGCGGACTAAATGCGCAAGAATTTATTGGTTATATCCTTATCTTTTCACAAATCATCCCTCCTGCAAAGTCCTTAACTACTTCCTATTACCTCATACAAAAAGGGAGCGCTTCAGCACAGAGAGTCTATGAAATACTGGATGCTGAAAATGAAATTGTTGATGTTGCAAATCCAAAAAAAATAAAATTACTGAACAGCCAAATTGATTTTAATAACCTATCCTTCTCCTACGAAAAACAAACCGTGCTCAAGGACATAAACTTTAGCATTGGCAAAGGGAAAATGATTGCTTTAGTTGGGCAATCAGGAAGTGGGAAATCAACTTTAGCGGATTTATTGGCACGATTTTACGACATCAAGCAAGGGGAAATCCTTATTGACAACAACAATATAAAAGAAATTGCTTTACATGATTTGCGTGCCTTAATGGGAATCGTAAGTCAAGAGTCTATTTTGTTTAATGATACTATCTTTAATAACATCCGCCTAGGGAATACTAACGCTAGCGAACAAGCAGTAATTGAAGCGGCAAAAATTGCCAATGCACATGATTTTATTTTAGAAACCGAAAATGGATACGGAACCAATATTGGCGATAGAGGGAATAAACTTTCAGGAGGACAAAAACAAAGATTGAGCATTGCCAGAGCAATCCTAAAAAACCCTGAGATATTAATTTTGGATGAAGCTACTTCTTCCTTAGATACAGAATCCGAACGCTTAGTTCAGGACGCTTTAGATAAATTAATGCACTCCCGTACATCACTAGTAATTGCGCATAGACTCTCCACTATACAAAATGCGGATAAAATCCTAGTATTGGATAAAGGCTGTATTATTGAAAGGGGAACACATCAAGAATTGATTGCTCAAAATGGGCATTACAAAAAGCTTTCCGACTTACAGAGTTTTGCTTAGTACAAAAAGTTATTGTACGGATACCTTACTTCATGCAATTGCTTAATTTTAGCATAAAGCACATCTTTCAACTCGTTAAAATGGGTTTTATTTAAGGCAGAAATAAACATAGTTTCTCCATCTAATTTTGCCATCCAAGTTTTTTCTAATTCTTCCAAGGAGATATTTTCAGGTAATATTGGTGTTAAATCATCTTCATCTTTTGGAGTAAATGTGTAAGCATCAATTTTATTGAACACAATTAGCATAGGTTTGTCCGTTACCCCAATTTCAATAATGGTTTTATTTACCACCTCTATTTGGTCTTCAAATTTAGGATTTGCAATATCCACTACATGGACTAAAAAATCTGCTTCACGCACTTCATCCAAAGTAGATTTAAAACTTTCCACCAACTGGTGAGGAAGCTTACGGATAAACCCAACCGTATCGGTTAGTAAAAAAGGCAAATTACCAATTACTACTTTTCTTACAGTAGTGTCCAAAGTAGCAAATAATTTATTTTCAGCAAATATATCGGACTTTGCTAAGCTATTCATTAAAGTTGATTTTCCTGCATTGGTATAGCCAACTAAGGCAACTCGTATCATATCCTGCCTACCTTTCCTACGCGTATAACTTTGCTTGTCAATTTTCTCTAACTTCTTTTTTAATAACGCAATTTTATCGTTAATAATCCTTCTATCCGTTTCAATTTGTGTTTCTCCAGGACCTCTCATTCCAATCCCCCCTTTTTGGCGTTCAAGGTGAGTCCACATTCTTGTCAATCTTGGTAACAAATATTGATATTGTGCCAACTCCACTTGTGTACGAGCTTGTGCAGTTTTGGCTCGGCTTGCAAAAATATCAAGTATCAGATTACTTCTATCTAGTATTTTGGTATCCTCACCAAAAATTTTCTCAATATTTCTTATTTGTGAAGGATTCAAATCATCATCAAAAATAATTAGTTTGATTTCCTCCTCTTCAGCATATAAGCGTACTTCTTCAATTTTCCCTTTTCCTAAAAAAGTTCTATTATCAGGATGAGGTAATTTTTGTGTAAAATTCCGAACGGGTTTTGCACCTGCCGTATCCGCCAAAAATGCAAGTTCGTCCAAATATTCGTACGCTTGTTCTTTCGTAACATCAGGAGTAATTAACCCTATGAGTATTGCTTTTTCCAATTGTATTTTTTAAAATAATTTATCCCAAGGAGTACGCAAAGCAATAAGAACTAAGGCTACTATAAAGTAACCAAACACCACCTTATTCCCTTTTGTATTGTCAGTTGCTTTTTTCGCTTTTACTTTCCCTACCGTAATCAAAATAACACCAATTAGCATAGTTAAAGGATGCTCAACAGTTATGAATCTATTTGCTGCTTCTCCCATATGAATTCCTGCAACTGAAATAAAATTCACTAACAAAACTAACCCTAGTAAAAGCTGAATATGCCCAAAAATTAAAGTTAGCGTAAGAAAAATATCTTTCTTAACATTTGGTATTTTATTTAATCCTGCACGCACTATTGAAACAATTAAAACAATAAAAAATAGAAATGGTAAATAGTGATGTAAATGCATAAGACCTGTTGACATAATTATTGATTTTTGGTTAGTGATAGCAAAGAAACAAATTTAAATGGTAAAATTTAGGTACTTTCACGGCTTTATTATTACACCCCATCAAATGAGATTACGATTTACTATCCTTTTTGCTATCCTTAGTTTTTACTCCCTTTTAGGACAAGAAACTTTTCCTGTTAATGGAGTAGCTCAAAACTTTGAACCTATCCATGCATTTACCAATGCCCATATTGTTTTAAGCCCAAGTTATGAGCTAGAAAACGGGACACTCATCATTCAGGGAAAACAAATTATTGCAGTGGACAGCAATTTGAATATTCCAAAAGGGGCGATTGTTCATGACTTAAATGGCGATTATATTTACCCTTCTTTTATTGATTTAGATTCAGATTACGGATTATCAAAAGCAAAAAAAGGACAATACAATTATCGTCCGCAATACGAAAGCAATAAAGCTGGTGCTTACCATTGGAATGAAGCCATTCACCCTGAAATAAATGCAAGTACAGATTTTGTTTCTAATAAAAAATCTGCTGATGCTTACCTTAAAAATGGTTTTGGGGCAGTCCTTTCTCATCAACAAGACGGATTACTAAGAGGGACTGGTTGCTTGGTGCTTCTTTCAGGGAAAAGCGAACATTCAACTATTATTTCACCACAAGCATCAAGTCACTTTTCATTTAAAAAAGGTGTTTCAAGACAAAAAAACCCTTCTTCTTTAATGGGGAGTATCGCCTTAATCCGACAAACATTTTTGGATGCTGAATGGTATGCTAGTCAGGATAATCAAACAAACCTTTCCTATTTAGCAGTAAATGAAACCCAAGAATTACCTCATATTTTTAGCATCAATGACGAGCTAGATTATAGCCGGGTGTATAAAATAGCAGATGAGTTTGAAATTGATTTTATCATAAAAGGAAACGGAAAAGAATACAGTAGAATTGAAGAAGTAGCTGCAACTGAATTCCCAGTAATTATTCCGCTTAACTTCCCAAATTCCTATGACGTAAGCAACCCTGAAACTGCAGAATGGATAAGTTTACACAAATTAAAAAATTGGGAGACTGCTCCTTTCAATCCTGCTATATTGGTAAAAAATGAAGTTGAGTTTTGTATTACTTCTTCAGGTTTAGACAAAGAAAGTAATTTCATAACTAATTTACGGTTAGCAATTAAAAAAGGACTTAGCAAACAAGCTGC
>Ga0206679_10002645_pt1 | contig 14094 bp, 15 predicted proteins | sample M110012015metaG_FD_155464 | JGI IMG/M metagenome (GOLD analysis project Ga0206679, IMG submission 155464) | Ammonia-oxidizing marine archaeal communities from Monterey Bay, California, United States - M1 100m 12015 | ecosystem: Environmental > Aquatic > Marine > Intertidal zone | place: USA... | reverse complement strand
TCCTGCTACCCCGACTTTTTCTTTTTATACCTCCCAAGTATCACCACTATTAAATAAATCATCTGAAGATTTAAATTTAGTAGTTTTAATGTTGTGTTCTAATTGGGAGATAAGTCCCTCATCAAAGGTCATAGTTTTAACTTTTCGTATTACCCCCATTGCTACAGGAAAATCAGGGGCACGCATAGTAGATAACATCATGTGTAAGGTAATATCTTCTTCTTGTGCATTATGAACTAAGATGTCATTTTCTGTAATTCCGTTCTCTCCAATAGTAACTACCTCCAGTTTAAGTCCGTTCAATACAATTCCTTTATTCATTTCCTTCCCAAAAATCATTGCTTTTCCGTCTTCTAACCAAAGTTGCATGTCGTGTTTTACATCCTTACCAGTTATATCCCCATGTGTTTTATCGTTAAAAATAACACAGTTTTGCAAAATCTCAATTAAGGAAGTTCCTCTATGTGTTTCTGCATCTAAAAATATTTTCTGCATTGCTTTTGGGTTGGTATCGGGCACTCTTGCTATAAAAGTAGATCCTGCACCTAAAGCTAGTTTTGCTGGTATAAACGGATTGTCAGTTGTACCGTGTGGGTTTGATTTTGTTTTAATTCCTGTTGCAGAAGTTGGTGAAAACTGACCTTTTGTAAGTCCATAAATCTCATTGTTAAACAAGATTATATTAATATCAATATTTCTTCTTAAGGCATGTATAAAGTGATTTCCACCAATTGCTAATGCATCACCATCACCAGTTATTTGCCATACTTTTAGTTTCGGATTAGCTAATTTTACTCCTGTAGCAATTGCTGGAGCTCTACCATGTATAGTATGGAATCCGTAAGTGTTCATGTAATAAGGAAAACGAGACGAACAACCAATACCTGCAATAAACACATAATCTTCTTTATTACTTTCAAGCTGAGGTAAGGCTTTTTGCATTGCTCTTAAAATAGCGTAATCTCCACAACCCGGGCACCATTTAATTTCTTGATCAGATACAAAATCTTTATTGCTCAGTTTTTTAATTTCTAGTTCTGACATAATTATGATATTAAAGTATTAAATCGGGTTTTTAAGTCAGTTGTTTTGAATGGAAGTCCTTGTATGTGGTTGAATTGTTTAAACCTAAAGGTGTCATGTTGTGATCTTAATAAATCAACAAACTGACCATTATTTAATTCGCAAACTACAATGTTTTTAAAGTTTTTAAATATATCGGATGTGTTTTTAGGTAATGGATTAATATAATTAAAGTGTGCTAGAGATACTTTTTTTCCTTGTTCTCTTAATTCTTTTACTGCTGTATAAAGTGAACCATAAGTTCCTCCCCATCCTACAACTAATAAATCACCACTTTCATCACCATATACTTCTTGTTCTAAAATGAAATTAGCAACTCTTTCTATTTTTTCTGCTCTTAGCAAACACATTTTTTCATGATTCTTTGGCTCATAAGAAATATTCCCAGTAATATCTTCTTTTTCTAATCCACCAATTCTATGTTCCAGTCCTTTAGTTCCTGGAAGTGCATGTTTTCTGGCTAGTTTTTCTGTATCTCTTTTATACGATTGCCATTCTTCCCCTTCCTTTGCTACATAGGGAGTAATATCTGGCATATCTTTTACTGATCTTATTTTCCAAGGACCTGCTCCGTTTCCTAAATATCCATCACTTAACAGAACTACAGGAGTGTTATGTTCTAAAGCTAATCTTGAAGCTTCAAATGCCCAATCAAAACAATTGGATGGGGTGGATGCAGCAAGAACAATGACTGGGCTTTCTCCATTTCTTCCGTACATTGCCTGAAATAAATCAGATTGTTCTGTTTTTGTAGGTAATCCTGTTGATGGCCCTCCTCTTTGTACGTCAATAACTACTAATGGAAGTTCTGTAATCATAGCTAATCCTAATGCTTCTCCTTTTAGAGCTAATCCAGGTCCTGATGTAGTTGTTATTGCTAGATCTCCTGCAAAGCTAGCTCCTATAGCAGAACAAATAGCGGCAATTTCATCTTCTGCCTGAAAAGTTTTAATTCCTAGGTTTTTATGTTTAGCTAGTTCGTGTAAAATATCAGATGCTGGTGTTATTGGGTAAGAACCTAAAAATAATTGCTTATTTGCTTTTTCAGCAGCTGCTATAAATCCCCATGCAGTCGCTTGGTTCCCCATTATATTTCTATAAGTTCCGCTTTCTATTTGTGCTTTTGTTACTGTATAAGAAGATGGTAAAGCTTCAATAGTATTTGCAAAATTATAACCTGCATGCAGAACTTTTATATTTGATTCAACAATTAAAGGTTTACTCGCAAATTTATCTTGTAAAAACTTTTTAGTTCTACCCATTGGACGGTTAAACATCCAGTAAACAATTCCAAGAGCGAACATGTTTTTTGACCTTCTAATACTTTTTCCATCTAGTCCGGAATCTTTAAGAGTTTCTTGTGTTAAAGAAGATATAGGAGCCTCTACAATGTTGAATCCTGAGAACGACCCATCTTCTAACGGATTGTTTTCGTACCCAGCTTTATCTAAGTCTTTTTTTGAAAAGGAATCGCTATTAACAATAATAGTTCCCCCTTTCTTTATCCAATTTTTATTTGCTTTTAATGCTGCTGGATTCATTGCAACTAAAACATCAGCTACATCTCCAGGAGTATTTATTTCAATATTTCCAATATGAACCTGAAAGCCCGATACACCTGCAACAGTTCCTAAAGGAGCACGGATTTCAGCAGGAAAATCAGGGAAAGTAGCTAAGTCGTTACCTAAAAGTGCGGAAGTATCTGTAAACTGAGTGCCAGTAAGTTGCATTCCGTCTCCAGAATCTCCTGCAAACTTAATTACAACTTTTTCTAAATCAACAACTTTAGTATTATTATCCATTATTAGCTTATAGCAAAAAATTAACGATAGCAAAAATACAAAGCTTACTTGTACTTTTACACTTATTATTTAGTTTTTTTATCAGTAATTTAGAATCAGAATAAATTATTTTTGAATGTTATATTGGTAGAAAAAATATATATTTTTGTACTTTAAACTAACAAAAAGAAAAGATGGCAATTAAAATAACAGATGATTGTATAAATTGTGAGGCTTGTGAACCAGAATGTCCGAATAATGCAATTTATGCACCAGAAGAAGTATGGAAGTTTTCAGAAGGAACTACAATGAAAGATGATGAGGAACATGAAGCGGTATCAGACGAGTTCTTTTATATAGCTACGGATAAATGCACTGAATGTAAAGGTTTTAATGAAGAACCTGCTTGTGCCGCGGTTTGTCCGGTAGATTGTTGTGTAGAAGATGAAGACAATAAAGAATCAGAAGATGAATTAATGGAAAAGAAAGAAAGACTTCATGCTTAATAACTAATATTATTATTTTATAATAAAAAAGGTCAGATGAAAATCTGACCTTTTTTAGTTTATTTCGCTACTACTTCCTTTATTTTATCCCCCATCTTTTGTTTAAGTAATCCTTCAATTCCTTGTTTTAGGGTTATTGTTGAAGATGGACATCCGTTACAAGCTCCGCTTAAAGTTACGGTTACAATTCCATCTTTAAAAGAGTGAAGTGTAATTGCTCCCCCGTCAGATTCTACAGCAGGACGGATATATTCATCTAAAATTTCAGCAATTTCTTTTTCGGTCCCTACAAATTCTCTCTTTTCTATTTTCTCTTCATCTTTTTTGTTCTCCTCAGTTGCAATTGAACCCATAATTATTGTTTCGGTATGGTTCATTATCTCAATAGAATTAAGATAATCCGAAAGATATATTCGTAATTGAAGAGCAATTTTTTCCCACTCAACATTTTCAATTTTAGTAATAGAAACAAAATTAGCACTAATAAAAACACTTTTTACAAATGGTAATTTAAACAATTCATTTGCAACTGGAATATCCTTTCCCTCTGAAGCATTTAACATTTCAATGCTTTTATCTGCTATCATTCTATTGGTTACAAACTTCATAACTTCCGGGTTGGGAGTGCTTTCTGCATATATACTATAATTCATTGGTCTTATTTTTTACTTTTGCAAAAGTACTAACATATTATATTATGGCACTAATAAAAAAGGTAAAAGGAATTTCCCCAATTTTTGGTAAGGATATTTACTTGGCAGAAAACTCAACAGTTGTTGGAGATGTAGAAATAGGAGATAATTGTAGCGTATGGTTTAATGCTGTAATTCGTGGAGATGTTAATTCAATAAAGATAGGGAATAAAGTAAATATACAGGACGGAGCTATTATTCACTGCACTTATAAAAGAGCTGCTACAGAAATAGGGGACAATGTTTCTATAGGTCATAATGCCATGGTTCATGGATGTACTATAAAAGATAATGTTTTAGTAGGAATGGGATCGATAATAATGGATGGTGCAATAGTAGAAAGTAACTCGATAATAGCGGCCGGAGCTATAGTTTTAGAAGGTACTCATGTTAAGTCAGGAAGTATATATGCTGGTGTTCCTGCACGAAAGGTGAAAGAATTGAATGAAGAGCAGACTACTAGATTAGTAAAGGGAATTGCGGATAATTATGTTATGTATTCCTCTTGGTTTAAGGATGAAGATTAATTTCTTCTAATTTTATTTCTTCCTGAAAAAAGAATCGAGCGCTTTGCTCGAATGAAGAGGTGTAGTTGGATACATAGAAATGATATTCTGTACGATTAGAGTTGTTTAATAAATCCATTTTCTTCAATTGATTAAATATTGATTCTGCTACAATTTTTGCTGAATCAATTACATTAATTTTATTATTGTAAAATTGCTTTATCTCGTTTTGAATAAGTGGGTAGTGAGTACAAGCTAAAATTAAACATTCTATATTTTTTAATGTAGGATTATTAAGGTAATTATGTATTACGGTTTTACTAATTTCTTCATTAATAAAACCTTCTTCAATCATAGGAGCAAGTAGAGGAGTAGCTAAGGAGCATACTTTTTGACTCTTGTTCTTATGTTTTATTTTATCCGCATAGATATTAGATTGGATAGTAGCTTTAGTTCCGATAACCCCTATTGTAGATGTATTGCAAGTGTTATCAATATACTGAACAACAGGTTCAATGACGTTAAAGACAGGGATATTTTTTGCAATTTCAGAAACTTCTTTGTAAGCAACTGAAGCAGCAGAATTACAAGCTATGACTATTGCTTTACAATTTTGTTCTATCAAAAAATCACTAATGTTTTTACTGAAATCTTGTATTGCTTCCTCAGATTTTTCACCATAAGGTAGATGTTTTGTATCTCCAAAATAGATAATAGATTCGTTTGGCATTTGCTCTTTTATCGCATGAGCAATTGTTAAACCACCAATACCAGAATCGAATATACCAATAGAATTGTTTTTCATAATTTGTAGATATAAAAAAAGCATCTTAATAAGATGCTTTTTAAATGTTCAGAAGTATTAAAGACCTAGTTCCTTCTTTACTTTTTCTAAGATATTCTCACTATCTTTTGAATACAAAAGTAATCCAGATCCACTATCTAATATATAAGTATACTTTCCATCTTCAGCCACTTCATCTATTGCTTTCTGGGCTTTTTCTAAAATAGGTTGTAATAACTCTTGTTCTTTTCTTTGTAAAGATGTTTGTGCTGATTGTTGGAAGGTAGTTATTCTTTGTTCTAAACCTTGAATTTCTGCTACTTTGTCTTGTTTAGTTAAGTTATCATAGCTTGCTTCATTGTTTTGGTAGTCTTCTATCATAGACTGGTATTCTGCTTGCATAGACATTAACTGACTTTCTAATCCTTTTGCATATTCCTGTAATGTAGTTTCTGCTGCAGTTCTTTCTGGCATTAAAGAAAGTAATTCTTGAGAATTAATATGTCCTAATTTCTGTGCAAATGTTCCGAAAGTTAATAGTCCGAATACGGCTAGTAGTGCTAATTTTTTACTCATTGTAATGTTGTTTTTATTGTTTAATTATTTATTATATTAGTAACCCATTAATTCTAATACCTTGTCACTTTTATCCAAGTCAGGATTAGAGTATAACATAATGAGGTCGCTTGAGCTGTCAAAAATAACAGAATATTTGTTATTGGCCGCCAATTGTTGTACTGCATCAAAAATTCTATCTTGTATTGGCTTTATAAGTTCCTGTCTTTTTTTGTAGAGTTCTCCTTCAGATCCAAAATATTTTTGTTGAAGACCTTGTACCGATTTCTCTTTTGCAATAATTGCTTCTTCTCTTTTAATTTTCATTTCAGCAGTTAAAAGAACTTGTTCTGATTGATAGTCCCTATACATTTGATCTACTTCTGCATAAGCGGTTTCAATTTCGGATTGCCATTGTTCAGAAAAGTCATTCATTTTTTCTTCTGCTTGTACAAAATCAGGAATTTTTGTTATAATATAATCCGTATCAACATAAGCAAATTTCTGAGCAAATGTATTTGAAGTTGTAAGTAGAATAGCGGTGAATAAAATTAGTTTCTTAATTGTTTTCATAATATAATGTTTTTAAAAGTTCTGTCCTATAGAAAAGTGAAATTGTCCAATATTAGCATCTGTATTCCCAGGAATTTTATCTAATCCCCATCCATAATCTAATCCCATAAGTCCCATCATAGGTATGGTAATTCTTACTCCTATACCTACTGATCTTTTTACAGAAAATGGATTAAAATAATCAAAGTCGTCCCATGCGTTTCCAGCTTCTAAAAATCCGAGAGCATAAACTGTAGAAGAAGGGTTTAGACTAATAGCGTACCTAAATTCAGCTGTATATCTGCTAAATATTGTTCCTCCTGTTTGCGGAGAAACAGAATTGTTAGAGTATCCTCTTAAAGAAATTAATTCTCTACCATCAAATTGATATCCCATTCCACTCATTCCGTCTCCACCAAGATAGAATCTTCCGAATGGAGCAGGTCCAACCTCTTGATTATACATTCCTAAGAACCCCATTTCAGCCCTTGTTGCAAGTACTAATTTATCTGTTATAGCAGAATACCATTTAGATTTAAAATTCCATTTATAGTATTCCATAAATTTGTACTTTTCCTGATCAGAAAGACTACTATAATCATCAATATTGTCAAACATAGAGTAAGGAGGAGTAGCTTTGATATTTAAACTGAAGAATGAACCTCTTCTAGGAAAAGTGATTTGGTCGATAGATTCTCTTTCTAAAGTTGCACTAAAACTAAAGTCGTTTGAAGTTCCGTCTGTAAAACTAAAGAATGATTGAGAATTCTCTAATTTATATTGTTGGAAGCTCAATGAGTTTCTGTAGACAAAGAAGTCATCTGGTACTTGAAGTCTTTTTCCTAACCCAATACTTAAACCAGAAATTTGGGTTGATTCTCTAGAATCTCCTTCTTGTCCGTTTGAAAATACATTTTTATATAATGAAACACTTAATGAGGTTGGTTTTTTCCCTCCTAACCAAGGTTCAACAAAGGAAAGACGATAGTTCTGATAATATACTCCGTTTGAAGAAGCGGATAACATTAGTCTTTGTCCATCACCAGAAGGTAAGGGATCCCAATACCTTGGTTTAAAAATATTTTGACTAGAGAAGTTTTTAAATTCGAACATTAAGGTACCAATCACTCTTCCTGCTCCCCAACCTCCTTGTAACTGTATCTTATCAGAAGATTTTTCTTCAACATTATAAGTAATGTCTACTGTGTTTCTCACAGGGTCTGGTTGTATGTCAATATTACCTAATGTTTCAGGGTTAAAGTAGTCTAATGCAGCAAGCTCTCTTTGAGTCCTTATAATATCCGAACGCTTAAATAAATCTCCAGGTTTAGTTCGGATCTCTCTCATTATAACATGATCGTTTGTTTTAGTATTACCATTTACAGTAATTTTATTTATTCTAGCTTGTTGTCCTTCATGAATTCTTATTTCTAAGTCAATTTCATTGTTTTCAGTTGCAGTTTCAATTGGGTTTGCGTTAAAGAAAAGATAACCATCATCAAGGTAAAGGGAGCTTATGTCTCCACCACTAGCTCCTCCTTCAATGCGACTCCTCAAAATAGACTTATCAAAAACATCTCCACTTTTGATAGATAATATTTTACTTAATTGCTCATTACTATATTTAGTGTTTCCAATAAAAGTAATATTTCTGAAAGTATACGGATTTCCTTCATGTATCCAAACTTCTAAAGTAAGAGTATTGTCGGAATTAAGGTATGAAGTATCTCTTAATATACGAGCATCTCTAAATCCTTTTTCGTTGTATTTAGATATGATAGAACTTAAATCGGACTCTAAATTCTCTTCATTAAATTTAGATACTTTAAAGATTCTCCACCATTTTTTAGTTTTAGTTTCTTTCATTTTTCTACTAATAGTAAAATCTGAAAGGGCGTAGGTTTGGTCTGCTTTATTAAAAAAGGTTTTTTTGTTATTATCTCTTAATTCTCTACCATGAATAATGATGTCCTTAATTTTCACTCTTTCTCCTTTTATAATAGAGAAGGTTAAGGAAGAAGCGTTCAAAGTTTCTTTATCTTCTGTAATTTTATGGTTTACTACAATATTATGAAACCCTTTGTCCTTAAAGTAAATTTCAATTTTATATACAGAATTATTAATAAGGTTATCGGTTAAAACCCTGCCTCTCATTAGTTTTAGCTGTTCTTTTAATTCTGTTATATCGTGTTTCTTTATTTCTCCTTCAAAGTTAAATTTCGAAAGTTTTGCATGTTCCTTTAAGTTGATATTTAGATATACATTCTCCTCTTCAATTTTACTAATATTAATGGAAACGTCAGAGAATAATCCCTGTTTCCAAAGTTTTTTAATGGATAAAGAAATATATTCACCAGGTATATCTATTTGTTCTCCTAGGTGTAATCCACTTATACTAATAAGAGTGTTTTTATCTAAATATTTAGTTCCGGTAACAGTAATTCCTGCTATAGTATATTCCTTTGGACTGGAGTAATCCGTAATATTAGTTTGTGTATAAGTTATCTTTGTTCCTAATAGTAGGACGATAAGTAATAGTGCTAATTTTTTCAATTTTCTTCTTTTAATTGTTCTGATGTTTTACCAAATCTTCTTTCTCTTTTCTGAAACTCAAAAATAGCCTCAAACAAATCTTCTTTCCTAAATTCGGGCCATAGTTTTTCGGTGAAATATAATTCTGAATAAGCTATTTGCCATAGTAAGAAATTACTAATTCTTTGTTCTCCACTTGTTCTGATTAACAATTCAGGATTAGGAACGCCTTTTGTAGTTAGATATTGTGAAAACATATCTTCATTTATATCTTTATCTGAGACTCCTTCTTTTACAATTTGTTTAATTGCATTAATAATTTCCCAATGACTACTATAGCTTAGGGCTAAAATAAGTGTAGTTCCGTTATTGTTTTTTGTTTTTTCAATTGACTCCTTTAATTCTCGTTGGCATTTTTTTGGCAAGTCTTTCAAATTTCCTATTGCAGAAAGTTGGATGTTATTATCCATAAGGGTTTTAGTTTCCTTATTTATGGTAGATATTAAAAGAGTCATAAGGGCGTCTACTTCTAATTTTGGTCTGTTCCAGTTTTCTGTAGAAAAAGCATAAAGAGTAAGATATTCTAATCCTATTTCGGCAGCAGCTTCTACCGTATCTCTCACTGCTTTTACACCATGTTGGTGGCCAAACATCCGAAATTTACCTTGTGTTTTTGCCCACCTTCCATTACCATCCATAGTAATAGCTATGTGCTTTGGAAGATTATCCTTGTTTATTTTATCTGAAAACATTATTAGTATTTAGTAGTCGCAACCCTTAGTATTTCCTTTTAATCGGAAAGAAAGTGTAACTCCTGTAAAAGAATACCAATCTTTATTTGTTTCATCTCCTCTTGCAATTCCGGATTGCTGAGGCCTGTCTAAACTTCTGTCTGCAAGTTCAATAGTAATATTATCAAACTCTGAAGGAAGTCCAGCGTAAGTAGTACTCACGTCATCAATATAATCAGTGAATGTTTTTCTTAATCCGTATTCTATAATGACATTAAAGTTATCTGAAACACCAATTTTTACTCCACCACCAAATGGCATGGAAAGTTGAGTTAAAGAATATTTTTTTCTGTTAGGAAAAGCTGTAGTTCCTTGTCCTTCTGTACCTAATTCTTGTAAATTGTACCATTGTCCATCAGAAGCTTCTGCTTTGGGATTGTAATTAAATAAAGAAACACCAGTAAATATAAAAGGAGTCCATGGGTATAAAGAGTTTCCTGTTTCGTATGGTAAGAAGTTAAATTCTATTTGACCAGACAGCTCTATAATGTCTGATTTGAAATGTAAGTTTCTGTTTATATCAATTTGGTCAGAACTATTAGCGTCATCTGCATATACATTGGTGTATAGTGCGGAAGATTTAAAAGAAAATCTTCTGTCAAAGTTTTTACGAAACGTAATACCTCCAGCAGCATTTAAGTTGTTAAAATGCGAGCTATTTAAATCTCCAATATAATAACCGACCCCACCTAAAATACCAAATTCCTGATTTGGTTGGTACTGAGCGCTTGCAGATACTGAAGATAGAGCAATAAAAATAACAGATAAAATGAAATTATTCCATCTAGTAGAAATGTTTTTTAAGGGTATGTTTTTCATAATTTTAAAAATATAGTTGCAAATATACTGAAAATGAACTTTTATAAGTACTTATTAATTCCTTTTATCGGAACCCCACATTAGTTTGGTTCGAATAGTAGTAATAAAGGAATTATCTTTAGGTTCAATTAGGTTTATTTTAAAGTCTGCTTTTCGGATAATAAGCTCTAAAGAAGAGTCGAAAGCACGGGACCTAGAATCTAAAGATACCAATGCGAGTTGATCTCTATCCTCTACCTTTAAACGAATAGTGCTTTTTTCGTTTATAATAATAGGACGAACATTTAAATTGTGAGGAGCAATAGGAGCGATAATTATATTTTCGGTTCCGGGTAAAATAATAGGACCTCCGCAACTTAAGGAATATCCGGTAGAACCAGTTGGAGTAGAAATTAATAATCCATCTGCCCAATAAGAGTTTAAAAATTCATCATCAATAAAGGCATCAATCCTAATCATGGAAGAAGTGTCCTTTTTTACAATAGCTACTTCATTTAAGGCAAAGTTTGTAGTGCCGAAAAGACTATTTTCAGTATCTAATTCTAATACGGTTCTGCTTCTTATTTTATATTCTCCATTAAGAACATTGTCTACCGCTACATCAATTTGATCGGTAGAGATGCTGGAAATAAATCCAAGTCTCCCTGTATTTATTCCCATAATAGGGATGTTACTTTCTCTGACATAAGTAACGGCCCTTAGCAGAGTTCCGTCTCCACCAATAGAAAAAAGATAGTCTATATTATCGTTTGCAGTAATTCGTTCGAAAGTGCTTACTCTATCAGAAAAATCGATAGAATTTTGTAAGAAATCATGAAATTGATGGTGTATAATAATCTCAATATTCTCGTTTTCTAGTTTGTGTACTAAGTGTTTTATGTACTTAGTATAGTTTGAAGAAAACTCGTTTCCGAAAAGTGCTATTTTCATGATTTAGTATCTTAAATGTTTTACAAATATAGCTAATAAATGTTATTTGTTGTTAGGGATTTAAAAATCTCATTAGTTGCTCGTATCTTTCTTGAAAATCAGTATCCGGATTATCTTCTTTATAAGATGCTTTTACATTGTATTCATATCTCTCAAAATCTTTAATAATTGCAGTAATATCTGATTTGTTAAGCTTTAAAGTAAGTTCCATTTGTGTAGAATCTTTTTTAGAAATAACATACGAACTCAATATTTTAGTATTATTACTTTCAATAATATTTGCTATTTCAGTCATGGAATAGTCGTTGTTATTCATCTGTAAAACAATAACCCCACCTATAGATTGTATGGCAGCTGAGTTGGCAATAGTATATAAAAGTTTTCGGTTGGTAATAACGCCTTGGTATTGTTGATCTTCATCTAAAACAGGCACTACAGAAAGATTGTTTTGCTCTAGAACTTCAATAATGTCGAACAAATGTTGGTCGTGCAATACATTTGGAGAGGCTAAATTAGGTAAATGCTCTTCAATATATTCTTCAGTAGAGTTCCAATTTAGGATTTCTTTATCGGAAATAACCCCTAAATAGAAGTTGTTTTTTACCACTGCCAAATGATTTATTCTGTACTGATCCATCAACTGCAGAGCCCTGTTTCCATCTTCATCTGGATGAATACTTTGTATGGAAGAAGAAATAAGTTTGTGTGCTTGCATAAGGCAAAAATAGTCATTAGATGTTAATTATTAGACAACTAACAATAGAAAAAAGCTTTCCACATATAATGAGAAAGAAAGCATAAAAGAAATCCTATCTTTGCCTATTGAATAAACTATGACAAAACTAAGTGTAAATATAAATAAGATTGCAACCATTAGAAATGCTAGAGGTGGTATTAGTCCATCAGTAGTAGAAGCAGCTGTAAATTGCCAAAAATTTGGTGCAGATGGAATAACAATACACCCTAGGCCAGATGAGAGGCATATTACAAGAGAAGATGTGTATGGAATAAAACCTATTATTACAACAGAATATAATATAGAGGGCTATCCATCAGAAGATTTTATAAGGATGGTGTTGGAGGTAAATCCGGAGCAAGTTACTTTGGTACCAGATGGGCCTAATGTAATCACTTCTTGTGCGGGATGGGATACTGTAAAGTTTCAAGATTATTTGAAGGAAATAATTAGTATATTTAAGGAAAATGGAATACGAACTTCCGTATTTGTAGATGCAAAAATAGAAATGATAGAAGGAGCTGCCGCTTGCGGAACAGACAGAATAGAACTCTATACAGAAGATTATGCGGTAGGATATAAAACAGATAAGGAAAAAGCAATTGCTCCTTATATAGAGTCTGCAAAAAAGGCGACTGAATTAGGATTAGGGATAAATGCAGGGCACGATTTAAGTTTGGAGAATTTAGAATACTTTGCTAAAAACATCCCAAATTTGGATGAGGTTTCTATTGGTCATGCGCTAATAAGTGATGCTCTTTATTTAGGATTGGAAAACAGCATACAAATGTACAAACGATTACTATAAATGAAATTACACTCTAAAATATATGGGGAGAAAGGCCAAGATTTGATTGTGATACACGGTCTGTTTGGTATGGGTGATAATTGGAATAGTTTGGGAAAGAAATTCTCAAAATATTGCAAGGTTCATCTGATTGATTTGAGAAACCATGGTAGATCTCCTCATTCTGCAGAATTTAATTATGAAGTAATGTGCGGGGATGTATTGGAATATATGGAGGATAATAATATAAAACAACCCATTATTTTAGGTCATTCTTTAGGAGGGAAAGTGGCCATGAAATTTGCTTTTACCTATCCTGATAAATTAGAGAAATTGATAGTAGCCGATATTTCCCCAAGGAAATACAATACCGATTTTCATCAGCAACTTTTACAAACCTTATATAAATTACCTTTGGAAGATTTCAGTAAGAGAGAGGAGATTGATACCGTACTATCTTCTACTTATGAGGATAAAGGAATGCGATTGTTTTTATTGAAGAATTTGTACAGAAATGAAAACAAAGAATTTTCCTGGAGGTTTAATATAGATGTGCTTTTGGAGAAAGTAAGTAATATACAAGAGGCAGATTTTATTAAAGGAGTTTGCAAAATTCCAACTCATTTTATAAGAGGAGAAAACTCAAATTATATAACAACTGAAGACGAACTAATTATAAATAAACACTTTTCTGATTTCAGTATTGCTACAATTGATGGAGTAGGCCATTGGTTACATGCAGAAAATCCTGAAAGATTCTATACTGAGGTTATGGGTTTTTGTTTACTATAATAATTGGGAAATGTTATGTTTATTATAGGTTTTTTTCTTTATTTTGAAAAAAGAGAAATTATGAAAAAGATATTATTAATATTATTAGTAAGTGTACTATTAATTGGGTGTAGTGAGAATAGAGTATTAATAGATGAATTAACTAATAAAGGGACTAAAGATTCTCAATTAATGTATTCTGAAGGAAAATTGTTTAATGGTATAGGTTTTGATGTTTATTCAAATGGTAAATTAAAATCTGAAGTTAA